>Ga0326597_10000980_pt1 | contig 47726 bp, 41 predicted proteins | sample RVTome_12_FD_203789 | JGI IMG/M metagenome (GOLD analysis project Ga0326597, IMG submission 203789) | Soil microbial communities from uranium-contaminated site in the Upper Colorado River Basin, Wyoming, United States - RVT100D185 | ecosystem: Environmental > Terrestrial > Soil > Contaminated >...
ACCGCAGATATCGTCCGCGAACCCAGCCCGCGTACGACTACCCGCCGTACGCCTCGACCGCCAAGCGCCACCCGACGCGGCCGCTGGTAATCGCGCCGCAGACGCTCTCGGAGATCACCGGGCCCGTTTTCGGCTATGACGACGTGAAGCCGACCGATCACGATCTGACGCGCCAGCACAAGGGCGAGCCGATCGGCGAGCGCATCATCGTCAGCGGTCGCGTGCTCGATGAAAGCGGCCGGCCGGTACCGCACACACTGGTCGAGGTCTGGCAGGCGAACGCCGCCGGCCGCTACCTGCACAAGACAGATCGGCACGACGCGCCGCTTGATCCCAACTTCTCCGGCGCCGGGCGCACCCTCTCCGACGCCAAAGGCCGCTACCGCTTCGTCACCGTCCGCCCCGGGGAGTATCCCTGGCGCAATCACTACAACGCCTGGCGCCCGGCGCATATCCACTTTTCGCTCTTCGGCCGCGCGTTCCTGACGCGCCTGGTGACGCAGATGTACTTTCCGGGCGACCCGCTGCTGCGTCTCGACCCCATGTACATGAGCATCCCGGAGGACAAGGCGCGCCGGCGCCTGGTGTCGCAGTTCGACCTGGAGAACACGGTGCCTGAGCACGCGCTCGCCTATCGCTTCGACATCGTGCTGCGCGGGCACGCGGCGACGCCGATGGAGCACCCGTGATGCCGATCGCGAGCGGCTCGCAGACGGTCGGGCCCTACCTGCACATCGGGCTCGCCTGGCTCAACACCGATCGCATCGCACGCCCGGGAGTGAAGGGCGAGCGCGTCGTCATCCAGGGCCGGCTCCTCGACGGCGACGGCGGCGGCGTGGGCGACGGGCTGGTCGAGATCTGGCAGGCGAATGCCGCGGGCAAGTACGCGCACCCGGAAGACCGGCAGAAAAAGCCGCTGCAGAAGGGCTTTTGCGGCTTCGGGCGCATCCCGACCGACGCCAGGGGGCGTTTCCGCTTCAGCACGGTGAAGCCCGGCCGCGTGCCCGGGCCCGCGGGCAAGTTGCAGGCGCCGCACCTGTCGGTGACGGTGTTCATGCGCGGCCTGCTCAAGCAGCTCTCGACCCGCATCTATTTCCCCGGCGAGCCGGCCAACGCGCAGGACCCGGTGTTGAAGCGCGTGCCTGCGGGGCGGCGCGCGACGCTCGTTGCGAAGCGCAAGGCGCGCGGGGTGCTGGAATGGAACATCGTCCTGCAGGGCAAGAACGAGACGGTGTTCTTCGACTTCTAGCCTAGGCGGCGCGAAACGCCGCTTTCAGCTCCTCGGGGATCGCCAGGCCGCGCAGGCGCGTGCCGGGGCCGTTGTCGAATTTCGCCCACACGCGCTTTTCCGCGCCGCGCGCGAGCGCCATGCCGTCGGCGCGCAGCACCTCGTGGACGACGCTGAAGGACTTGCCGCCGAAGCGCTCGATGCTCGAGTGCACTTCGCAGCGGTCGCCCTGCTCGGCGGGATACAGGAACTGGCAGTCGGCGGACACGAGCGGCATCGCGAGGTGCTCGGCGCGCATGCGCTTCGCGTCGTAGCCGACGCCGGCGAACATCGCCCAGCAGGCAGCGTCCATCCAGCGAAAGTAGGTGGGATAGAAGATGATGCCCGCCGGGTCGCAGTCGCCCCAATGCACTTGGCAGGCGAATGTCGCAGTGATCGAACGGAACTGCGCTTCGCTCAGCACTGCTTGGGCTGGAGATGTCCCATGGACGGAGCGCATTATACGCGTAAGGGTTTGACAGGACAGGCTTATGTAGGCACACTGCGCAGTTCGCGCCGATTTGATGTTCAGCTTGCGGGCGCGTTACAAATACTGCTAAAGAGACGTGCCGAGACGCCCGTTTCCGCGCAAGCCGAACGGGCGTTTTGTTTTTCCGGCTGCCAATGACGCACAGCGACCGCACCGCACAACTGCAAGCCCTCCTCGCCCAGAGGATCCTCGTGCTCGACGGCGCCATGGGCACCATGATCCAGCGCGAGCGCCTGGACGAGGCGCAATTCCGCGGCGCGCGCTTTCGCGACTGGCCGCGCGACCTGCGCGGCAACAACGACCTGCTCGCGCTGACGCAGCCGGATCTCATCCGCCGCATCCACGGCCAGTACCTCGAGGCGGGCGCGGACATCATCGAGACCAATACCTTCAATTCCACCGCCGTATCGATGGCCGACTACGGCATGGAAGGCCTCGTCGCGGAGCTCAACCTCGCCGCGGCGAAGCTCGCCGTCGAAGCGGCACAGGCCGCGCAAGCCAAGGACCCCCGGCGCGCGCGCTTCGTCGCCGGCGTGCTCGGGCCGACCACCAAGACCGCGTCCATCTCGCCGGATGTGAACGATCCCGGTTTTCGCGCCGCCAGCTTCGACCAGCTGGCCGCGGCCTACGGCGAGGCGGCCGCGGCGCTCGCCGCGGGCGGCGTCGACTTGATCCTGGTCGAGACCGTGTTCGATACGCTGAATGCCAAGGCGGCGCTGTTCGCGCTGGAGGAGCTGTTCGAGCGGCGCGGCGCCCGCCTGCCGGTGATCGTCTCGGGCACGATCACCGATGCCTCGGGACGCACGCTCTCCGGGCAGACCACGGAGGCGTTCTACAACTCGGTGCGCCACGCGCGTCCGCTCGCCGTCGGCCTCAACTGCGCGCTGGGGGCGAAGGAGCTGCGCCCGTACGTCGAGGAGCTCGCCGGCATCGCCGAAGCCTTCATCTCCTGCCATCCGAATGCGGGCCTGCCGAACGCGTTCGGCGAGTACGACGACACGCCCGAGAACATGGCCGCGATCATGGGTGAATGGGCGAGGAGCGGCTGGCTCAACATCGTCGGCGGCTGCTGCGGCACCACCGCCGAGCACATCCGCGCGCTGGCCGACGCGGTGCGCGGCGTTGCGCCGCGGCACGTGCCGACGCTGCCGGCCGAGCTGCGGCTTTCCGGCCTCGAGCCGCTCAACGTGGGCGCCGATTGGCTCTTCGTCAACATCGGCGAGCGCACCAACGTCACCGGCTCGAAGGCGTTCGCGCGCCTGATCCTCGCCGGCGACTACGCCGAGGCGCTCTCCGTGGCGCGCCAGCAGGTGGAGAACGGCGCGCAGGTCATCGACGTCAACATGGACGAGGCGATGCTCGACTCGGAGGCCGCAATGAAGCGCTTCCTGACGCTCGCGGCCGCCGAGCCGGACATCGCGCGCGTGCCGGTAATGATCGACAGTTCCAAGTGGAGCGTGATCGAGGCCGGCCTGAAGTGCGTGCAGGGCAAGAGCATCGTCAACTCCATCAGCATGAAGGAGGGCGAGGCGGAATTCCTGCGCCAGGCGCGCCTCGCGCGCCGCTACGGCGCGGCAGTGGTGGTGATGGCCTTCGACGAGCAAGGCCAGGCCGACACGCTCGAGCGGCGCACCGCCATCTGCCAGCGCGCCTATGAGCTGTTGACGACGCAGGCCGGCATGCCTGCCGAAGACATCATCTTCGACCCGAATATCTTCGCCGTGGCCACGGGGCTCGAGGAGCACGCGCGCTACGCCCTGGACTACATCGAGGCGGCGCGCTGGATCCGGCAGAACCTGCCGCACACGCAGGTCTCCGGCGGCTTGTCCAACCTGTCGTTTTCGTTCCGCGGCAACGACGCGGTGCGCGAGGCCATGCACACTGCGTTCCTGTATCACGCGATCCGCGCCGGCATGTCCATGGGCATCGTCAACCCCGGGCAACTGGGCGTGTACGAGGAGATCGAGCCGCAGCTGCGCGAGCGGGTCGAGGACGTCATCCTCAATCGACGCGACGACGCCACCGAGCGCCTGGTCGGGCTCGCCGGCAGCGTCAAATCGGGCGGCGCCAAGGCGGCGAAGGAAGACGACGCCTGGCGGCGTGCGCCGGTGCGCGAGCGCCTGGTGCACGCTCTCGTGAACGGCATCACCACGCACATCATCGCCGATACGGAGGAAGCGCGGCTCGCTGCGAGCCAGCCGATCCACGTGATCGAAGGGCCGCTGATGGACGGCATGAATGTGGTGGGAGATCTCTTCGGCGCAGGCAAGATGTTTCTCCCCCAGGTCGTGAAGTCCGCCCGCGTGATGAAGCAGGCGGTCGCGCATCTCGTGCCCTACATCGAGGCGGAGAAGGCGAAAAGCGGCCAGGGCGGGCTTCCCAAGGGCAAGATCGTCATCGCCACCGTGAAGGGGGATGTGCACGACATCGGCAAGAACATCGTCGCCGTGGTGCTCCAGTGCAACAACTACGAGGTGCTGAACCTCGGCGTCATGGTGCCGGCGCAGAAGATCCTGGAAACGGCGCGCGTGGAGAACGCCGATGCCATCGGCCTTTCCGGGCTCATCACGCCGTCGCTCGAGGAGATGGCGCACGTCGCGCGCGAGATGGAGCGCGAGGGCTTCACGCTGCCGCTGCTCATCGGCGGCGCCACCACTTCGCGCGCGCACACCGCGGTGAAGATCGCCCCCAACTACTCGGGTCCGGTGGTGTACGTGCCGGACGCCTCACGCTCGGTGCCGGTGACGCAGAGCCTGCTGTCGAAGGAGGCGCGCGAGGCCTACGTCGCCGAGGTGCGCGCGGACTACGAGAAGCTGCGCCGCCAGCACGCGGAGAAGAAAGGCCCCGGACCGCTGCTGCCGATCGCGCGCGCCAGAGAGCTGGGCTACGTCACCGACTGGAACGCCTACCTGCCGCCCGCGCCGCCGAAGCCCGGCCGCACCGTGCTGGCGAACTACCCGCTGGAGAGGCTCGCGCCCTACATCGACTGGGGACCATTCTTCCAGACCTGGGAGCTCTCGGGCCCGTATCCGAAGATCCTCGACGATCCGGTCGTCGGCAGCGAGGCGCGCAAGCTCTTAGCCGATGCGCAGGCCTTCCTGAAGAAGACGATCGACGGGCGCTGGGTACGCGCCAGCGGCGTCTGCGGCCTCTTCCCGGCGGCGCGCGTCGGCGACGACATCGAGATCTACCGCGACGCATCGCGGCGCGAGACGCTGATGACCTGGCACAACCTGCGCCAGCAGAACCAGAAGCCCACCGGCCACGCCAACCAGTGCCTTGCCGATTACGTGGCGCCGCAGGACTCGGGCGTGCCCGACTGGGTCGGCGCCTTCGCCGTCACGGCGGGCCTCGGCATGGAGCGCAAGCTCGCCGAGTTCGAGCGCGCGCACGACGATTACTCGGCGATCATGCTGAAGGCGCTCGCCGACCGGCTCGCGGAGGCCTTTGCCGAGCACCTGCACGAGCGCGTGCGGCGCGAGTACTGGGGCTATGCCGCGAACGAGGCGCTCGACAGCGCCGCGCTCGTCGCCGAAAAGTACCGTGGCATCCGCCCGGCGCCGGGCTACCCCGCGTGCCCCGATCACACCGAGAAGGCAGCGCTGTTCACGCTGCTCGATGCGCCGAAGAACGCCGGCATGACGCTCACCGAGTCCTACGCCATGCTGCCGGCGGCCGCGGTGTCGGGCTTTTACCTGGCGCACCCGGCGGCGAGCTACTTCGCGGTCGGCAGGATCGGCCGCGACCAGATCGAGGACTATGCGCGGCGCAAGGGTATGAGCGTGGCGGAAGCCGAACGCTGGCTGGCGCCATACCTCGCGTACGATCCCGAGCAGCAGGCGCAGGCCGCGTAGCTATAATGCGGCGCGAAAACGCAACCGGAGGCATGACATGGGCAAGGGCGACAAGAGAACGCGGCGCGGCAAGATCTACAAGGGCAGCTACGGCAAGTCCCGGCCGCAGCGAGTGAAAAAGAGCAAGAACAAGAAGAAGGCGCTCTGAGCCCGAAGCTCATCGTTGCCATGGGCGCGCTGCTCGCCGCCGCGGGTGTCGCGCTGGGGGCGTTTGGCGCGCATGCCTTGAAAGCGCGCCTCGGCGCGGAGTTGCTTTCGACCTGGAATACCGGCGTGCAGTACCACCTGTGGCATGCGCTCGGCATGGTTGTCGTGGGACTGAGCGCCTCGGTGCTCGCCGATGGCCCCTGGGTGCGCCTCGCCGGCTGGCTATTCCTTGCCGGGATCGCCTTGTTTTCCGGCAGTCTCTATGCGCTGGCGCTAGGTGCGCCGAAATGGCTTGGCGCCATCGCGCCGCTCGGTGGCACGGCATTCATTCTCGGCTGGCTCGCCTTCGCCGTGGCGGCCTGGCAGGCCTAGCGACTCACTTGCGCCAGAAGGCCGGCGTCAGCACCACCAGCAGCGTGAACAGCTCCAGGCGCCCGAGCAGCATGCCGAACGAGCACACCCAGGTCTGGAAGTCGTTCAGCACCGCGTAGTTCGAGGCCGGCCCGACCTGCGCCAGCCCCGGGCCGGTATTGTTGAGCGAGACGACGGCGGCAGAAAACGCCGTGACCACGTCCGCGCCGCTCAAGGTCAGCAGCAGCGTGATGAGGATGATGCACGACACGTACACGAACACGTAGGCGAGCACTGCGAACACCACGTTGTTCTCGACCAACTGGCCGCCGAGCTTCACCGGGTTGGTGACGCGCGGATGGATGATGCGCAGCAGCTCGCGGAAGATCTGCTTGAACAGGATCAGCGCGCGGATCATCTTCATGCCGCTGCCGGTCGAGCCCGAGCAGCTGGCGAAGCTGCACAGGAACAGCATCCACAGCGGCGCGAAGATCGGCCACTGGTTGAAGTCGGCGTTGGCGTAGCCGGTGGTAGTGGCGATCGACACGACGTTGAAGGCCGCGTAGCGCAGTGCGCTGCCGAAGTCGGGGTAGACCTGCGCCCAGACGAGATACGTCGCAATGCCGAGCACCGAGGCCGCGACCACCCCCAGAAAGACTTTCGCCTCGGGGTCGACGCGGTACACGCGCAGCGAGCGCCGGTGCCAGGCGAGGAAGTGCGTGGCGAAGTTGATCGCCGCGATCAGCATGAAGACGATGGCCACCGCCTCGATGCGCGGCGAGTTCCAGTGCGCATAGCTCGCGTCGTGCGTGGAGAAGCCGCCCAGGCCGAGCGTGGTGAAGGCGTGCATGAGCGAGTCCAGCGAGCTCATGCCGGCCCAGTAGTAAGCGAGGCCGCAGGCCACCGTGAGGCCGAAATACACCAGCCACAGGCCCTTGGCGGTTTCCGCGATGCGCGGCGTGAGCTTGGTGTCCTTCATCGGCGTCGGCGTTTCCGCCTTGAACAGCTGCGAGCCGCCCACGCCGAGCAGCGGCATGATCGCCACCGCCAGCACGATCACGCCCATGCCGCCGAGCCAGATCATGAAGCCGCGCCAGATGTTGAGCGAGGGCGGCAGGCGATCCAGGCCCGAGAGCACCGTGGCGCCACTTGCGGTGAGGCCCGAAACGGCCTCGAAGTAGGCGTCGGTAAACGTGAGCTCGCGCAGCTGCAGCATGAGCGGCAGCGTGGCGAAGGCCGGCAGCACCGTCCACACCAGCGCCACGAGGAGAAAGCCGTCGCGCACCTGCAGCTCGCGACCGGCGCGACGCGTAGCCCACCAAAGTGCGACGCCCGCGACCGCGGTCGCCGCTACCGCCTGGACGTATGCCCAGTGCGCGCCATCTGCCAGCGCGAGCGAGAACGCGAGCGGCACCAGCATGCAACCCGCGAACAGCGCCAGCACCAGCGACAGCAGATGCAGGACGGCGAGCAGGCGCACGGCGCGGCGCGGCCTAGAGGAAGCGCGCGCCGACCTGGAACAGCTTCTCGACCCGCGGCAATGTCTTCTTGTCCGTGACGAACACGATGACGTGGTCCTCCGCCTCGATTATCGTGTCGTGGTGCGCCATCAGCACCTCGCCTGCGCGCACCACGGCGCCGATCGTGGCACCGGCGGGCCACTCGATCTCCTGCACGCGGCGGCCGGTGACGCGGCAAGACTCGCGGTCGCCATGCACCACCGCCTCCAGCGCTTCGGCCGCGCCGCGCCGCAGGCTGTGCACCGCGACCACGTCGCCGCGGCGCACGTGCGCCAGCAGCTTGCCGATGGTGGCCTGCGCCGGCGAGATGGCGATGTCGATCTGCCCGCTCTGCAGCAGGTCGACGTAGCTGCGCCGGTTGATAAGCGCCACCACGCGCCGCGCGCCCATCCTCTTGGCGAGCAGGCAGCTCATGATGTTGTTCTCGTCGTCGTTGGTCACCGCCACGAACAGGTCCATCTCGGCGATGTTCTCCTGCTCGAGCAACTCCTCGTCGGTTGCGTCGCCGTTCAGCACCAGCGCCTGGTTCACCTTGGCGGCGAGGAACTCGCAGCGTCGCTTGTTGTGCTCGATGAGGCGCACTGAGTAGTCGCGCTCCAGCGCGCGCGCGAGGCGCATGCCGATGTTGCCGCCGCCCGCGATCATCACGCGCTTGACCGGCTGATCCATGCGGCGCAGCTCGTGCATCACCTTGCTGATGTTGGCGGCCGCGGCCAGGCAGAACACCTCGTCGCCCGCTTCGATCACGGTGTCGCCCTCGGGCAGGATCGCGCGGTCGTGCCGGAAGATGGCGACGATGCGCGTGTCGATGTTGGGGATATGCGCGCGGATTTCCTTCACCGGTCGGCCTACCATCGGCCCGCCCTGGTAGGCGCGCACCGCCACCAGACTCACCTTGCCGTCGGCGAAGTCCAGCACCTGCAGCGCCTCGGGAAACTCCACCAGCTTGACGATGTAGTCCGTGAGCACCTGCTCGGGACAGATCGCCAGATCGACGTCGAACCCGTCGGCGCCGAGCAGCATCTTGTTGTCGAGAAAGGCGTTGGCGCGGATGCGCGCCACGCGCCGCGGGACGTTGAACATGCGCGCCGCCAGCTTGCAGGCGACGAGGTTGGTCTCGTCGGACTGCGTCACCGCGATGAGCAGGTCGGCGTCGTCGATGCCCGCGTCGCTGAGCACCGAAGGGTGCGAGGCGCTGCCGGTAACGGTGCGCAGGTCGAAGCGCTCCTGCAGCGCGCGCAGGCGCGCCGGGTCCACGTCCACCACCGTGATGTCGTTCTGCTCGGATACCAGGCTCTCGGCAACCGAGCTGCCGACCTGGCCGGCGCCGAGGATGACGATCTTCACGCCGCAATCGCTCCTAGGGAAGAGCGCGGCATTCTATTCCGTTTCACCCTTCCTCGCGCCGTCCCACCGGCAGGCCGAGGGCCTTGAGCTTCCTGTACAGGTGCGTGCGCTCCAGGCCGCTCTTCTCGGCCACGCGCGACATGCTGCCGCTGGCCGCGGCCAGCAGGTTCTCGAAATACACGCGCTCGAAGGCCTCGCGCGCCTCGCGATAGGGGCGGTCGAGAGCCAGTTCCGGGGCGCCCGCCGCGGGCGCCTGCGCCGCCAGCACGCGCTCGACGTCCTCGACGCTCACTTCCTCCTCGAACGCGGTGAGCGCGAGGTTCTTCACCAGGTGCTCCAGCTCGGCGAGGTTGCCCGGCCAGCGATGGTGGCGCAGGGCGTTCAGCGCGCCGATCGACAAGCGTCGCGGCGGGCACACGCGCGCTTCGACGATCTGCGCCAGCATTTGCGCGGCCAGGTCGGGCACGTCTTCGGCGAACTCGCGCAACGCCGGCAGGCGCAGCGTGAGCTCGCTCAGCCGCGCGGCGAGCGCCGCGTCGTAGCCGTGGCGCTCGACCAGGGTCTTCGCGTCGAGCGGCGAGAACGACACGATGCGCGCGCGGTGCTTGTCGGCCCGCGCCAGCAGGAACTCCAGACTTTTCTGCTCGCCGCGCTGCAGGCGCGACAGGTCGGGCAGGAACAGAATCCCCCCGGCCGCGCGCGCCAGCAGCTCGCTGGAAGCGTCCGCCAGCAGCTCGGCGCCGCCGAGAAACGGCGCGCCGGGCGCGGCCAGCTGGCGCGCGAAGATCTCGGGCAGCATGCCCTGCTCGCCGCGCAGCATGAGCGGGGCGGCGGTCTGCGCCAGCTGCGCCAGGCGCTTGCGCAGCTCCACCAGGGAGGCCGAGCGCCCCAGCGCCGTCAGCGACAGCTGGCGCGGCGCCGTCAGGTCGTGATCGCGCAGCGCGCGCTTCACGGTGCTGAGCAGGCGCTGCAGCGCGATGGGCTTCTCCAGATAGTCGAGCGCGCCGATGCGCGTCGCCTCGACCGCGGTTTCGATGGTGCCGTGCCCGGACATCATCACCACCGGCATGGTCAGCTGCCCGCTGCTCGCCCATTCCTTGAGCAGCGTGATGCCGTCGGTATCCGGCATCCAGATATCGAGCAGGACGAGGTCCGGGCGCTTTGCCTCGCGCACGCTGCGTGCCGCGCCCGCGCTCTCGGCAAGCAGCACCGCGTGGCCCTCGTCTTCCAGGATCTCGGAGAGCAGCTCGCGGATCCCCATTTCGTCGTCGACGACCAGGATTTGCGCCATCGCGCCCTCAGGCCGCTTCCGCGAGCGGCAGGAGCACGCTCACCGAGGCGCCGCGCTCGGGGCGGTTCTCGATGGCGATCGAGCCGTGATGCTCGTCCACGATCTTCTTGACGATGGCGAGCCCCAGCCCCGTGCCGCGCGGCTTGGTGGTGACATAGGGCTCGAAAATACGCGCCATCAGCTCCTCGGGAAAGCCGTCGCCGTTGTCGGCCACGGACAGGCGCACCTTGTCGCCGGCGAGCTCCGTGCACACCTCGATCGCCGGCTGCTGGCGCGGCTCCTTGCGGTTCTCCAGCGCATCCTGGGCGTTCTGCACCAGATTGTGGATCACCTGGCGGATCTGCGCGGTATCGGCCCAGACCGGCGGCAACGCCAGCGCGAGGCGCTTGGCGATCGGCACGCGCGAGTTCTCGTACAGCGCCAGCACGTCGGCGACGAGCGCGTTCAGGTCGAGGCCCGCGGGCACCGGCGCCGGCAGCCGCGCGTAATCGCCGAAATCGTCCACCATGGACTTCATCGCGGTCACCTGGTTGACGATGGTCAGCGTGTTGCGCCGCAGGATCTCCGCGTCCTCGGCGGCGAGTCGGTCCGCGAGCTTCATCTCCAGCCGCTCGGCCGAGAGTTGAATCGGCGTGAGAGGATTCTTGATCTCGTGCGCCAGCCGTCGCGCCACTTCCGCCCAGGCGGTGGCGCGCTGCGCCTGGATGAGCTGCGTAATGTCGTCGAATACGAGCACGTAGCCGCCGCCGGTCGCCCCGGGCAGCGCCGCGCCGCGCGCGAGCAGCGTCTTGCCGGTGCCGCGAAGCGTGATCTCCAGCTGCCAGGTGCGCTCGCGGTGCGCAAGGAACTGCGCGCGCACCGCTGCCGCGAACGGCTCGAGCGGCCCGCTCCATGCGTCGAGCGTCTGTCCGGTAACCGCGTCCAGCTCGCCGCCCAGGATCTCGGCGGCGCCGCGATTGGAGATGGAAAGGCGCAAGTCACGGTCGAATACGAGCACGCCGGCCGAAAGGTTGGCGAGAATGTTCTCCAGCGAAGCCTTCGCCGTTTCCAGGGCAACCCGGTTGGACTCGACCACTTTGCGCGCCTCGTCCAGCTGGCGCGTCATCGAGTTGAACGACTCGGTCAGCACGCCCAGCTCGTCGCGGCTGGTCACCGGCGGCCGTGGCGAGAAATCGCCCCGCGCCACCGCCTGCGTCGCCTGTGCGAGGTTGGCGAGCGGCGCCGACAGGCGTGCGGAGAGGATGGCAGCGAGGGACACGGCGGCGAACAGCGCCATCAGCAGGGCCAGCGTCAGCGTCACGATGTAGATGCGCCGCAGGCCTTGGCGCGACAGCGCCAGCTCGCGGTAGTCGCGATAGGCTTCCTCCACCGCCTGCGCGCTCCTCGCCAGGCCCGCCGGCACCGCCTGGCGCAACTGCAGGAATCGCGCCTCGTCGGCGATCGCCAGCCCGGTGACCGGCACGACGACGCGCACCGCGAGCGGCCGGCCTTCCGGCGCGTCGACGGAGCTGTAGGCCTGCGCCGAGCGTGCTTGGCGCAGCATTTGCGCCGACGGCAGCTCCGGCAAGAATCTGGACACCTCTTCGGTGGCGCTCGCCAGCAGCGTGCCCCCCGAGCCGAGGATGACCGCCTCCTGAACGCCGGCCTGCTCGCGCAGGCGGTTCAGCATTACCACCTGCTGTGTGGAGGACTGGCCGGCGAGCTCGAGCGCCATCGAGCGTGCCTTGGCGTGCATCTCCGCCATCATGCGATCGACGACCGACTGGCCCAGATTGATGCCGCCTTCGAGGGCGGAATCCACCTTGACGTCGAACCAGGACTCGATGCTCTTGGTGAGAAACTGCACCGACACCGTGTACACGAGCGCGCCCGGCACCACGGCCATCAGCGCGAAGAGCACGAGAAAGCGCAGGGTCAGCCGCGAGCCGAAGGCGCGCGCGCGGTAGCGGCGCAGGATCGCGGCGACCTGATAGCCGACCAGCGCGGCCAGGGCGCCCGCGAGCGCGGCATTCAAGCCGAGCAGCAGCGGGTAGTGCTGCGCCAGAAGCGTCGAATCGGCGGCGCTCGCCGTCGCGAGAAGAAACAGCAGCACGCCCGCAAGCGCCGCGCCGACGATGAGCAGCGTTCTCATCGCGCGGGGCCTTCCGCCTTCGGCGGCAGATAGAGAAAGCGCTTCCACGGCGATTCGAGTCGCAGCTCGCGATTGGTGAGGGCGCTCACCTGCAGCGGCCGCGGCAGCTGCGCGGTATCCAGGCGCATGCGCACCGCGACCTCGTACTGCGATCCCGTCAGCCGCACGGAACGCTCCAGAACCAGCCAGTTGCGCAGGCGCCGCATGACCTCGAGCGACTCTTCCAGCGTGGCGAAATACTGGTGCAGCGCGCCGCTGGAGAGCCGGTACTGGCGCGACAGCGCGTGATAAGACAGCCGCCATTGCGTCTGCCGCGACGCGGTGTCCTGGTCGAACCACCACCAGCGCGGCCGCGTCATCTCGAATTCCACGACGAAGTGCAGCGGCACGCCGTTGGCGACCGCTTCCTTCAGGCGCGAGCTGAAGTCGAAGGCGAAGTCGGCGCTGAGCAGCAGACCTTCCTCGGAAGCCGCAAGGCGCGCGTCGACGACGTCGATCTCGTCGGCGCACGCCTCGGAGGCCGCCGTGCCGGCCAGTGCGACGATGAAGCCCAGAAAAATGGCGCCGATGCGCATTGCGCGCCGCGTCAGGTCGCTTTCTCTAGCAAGCCGCAAAAGAAGCCGTCGTGCTCGGCGCACGGCAGCCATTGCTCCGCCGCGCCGTGCGGCAGCCGGCCGCGGCGCGCGCGCGGCGTACGCGCGCCGAACGCTTGCAGCACTGCATCGTTCTCGTCCCGGAAAACCGAGCAGGTGACATACAGCAATTTACCACCCGGGGCGAGGACCCGCCAAAGCGCGTCGAGAATCGCCGCCTGGCGCTGAGCGAAGCCGCGCACATCGCCGGCGCGACGCAGCCACTTGATGTCCGGGTGGCGCCGTGCCACGCCCGAGCCCGTGCACGGCACGTCGGCGAGCACGCGGTCGAACGCGTGCCCGTCCCACCAGGTTTCGAGCGCGGTGCAGTCGGCCGCGAGCACGTTGGCCGCGAGGCCGAGGCGCGCGAGGCCCGGCGCGATGCGCGCGGCGCGCGCCGGATCGGCGTCGAGCGCCGTCACGTCGACATCTGCGCTCTCCAGGATATGTGCGCACTTGCCGCCCGGCGCGGCGCAGGCGTCCAGCACGCGCTGGCCCGGCGCAAGATCGAGCAGCGGCGCGCAGCGCTGCGCGCCCGCGTCCTGCACCGAGACCAGCCCTTCGGCGAATCCGGGAAGGCGCGCCACCGACACCGGTTTTTCCAGCAACAGCGCGCACGCGCCGACGCTGCGAGCCGGCAAGCCGGCCGCGGCGAGTTGCGCGAGATACGCCGCGGGCTGCGCGCGCCGGCGATTGACGCGCAGGCACATGGGCGGATGCGTGTTGCCCGCTTCCAGGATCGACGGCCAACGCTCCGGCTGCTCGCGCCGCAGGATCTCGATCCACCAGCGCGGGTGCCGATAGCGCGCCTCGTCATCGACAAGCGCGCGCCGCTCCAGCGCGTCGCGATCGCGCAGGTAGCTGCGCAGCACGCCGTTGACGTAGCCGCGCGCCGGCCACTGCTCGAGCAGCGCGCACGCTCGCACGGCCTGATCGACGACCGTATGCGCGGCGTAGCGCCCGTTCTCCAGGGCGTAGAGGGCGCACCAGAGCAGGGCCTGAACCTGCGGCGCGGCATCTCCCTTGCGCGACAGGCCGCGCACCAGGGCCTGCACCCGACCGTAGCGGCGCAGGGTGCCGTGACACAGATCGAGCAACGCGCTTCGGGCTGCGCCCTGCTCGCTCGGATCTTCGAGGCGGCGTCCGGCCGCCACGCGTGCGGTGGCGCGCGCCGCCTCGGCGAGCACCGGCGCCAGCGCCGTCATGTGCCTCATAGCAGCCGCTCGCCGGGAGCGATCGCGCAGCCGCGCAGGAACTCGGCCGCGGCGAGCCGCTTGCCGCCGGCGCGCTGCAGCTCGGTCGCGAGAAGCGCGCCCTCGCCGCAAGCGACGAGCACCCCTGCGGCATCTGCGGCCAGCACGGTCCCGGCGCCGCCGGCGTCACCGCGCACGCCCGCGCGCCATATCTTGATCGGCTCGCCGCGCAGCCGCGCCGAGGCCCCCGGCGACGGCCGCAGGGCGCGCACCGCGCGCTCGATCTCAGCGGCACTATGCTGCCAGTCGATTTCCGTCTCGCGCTTCTCGATCTTGCGCGCGTAGGTGGCTCCCTGCGCAGGCTGGGGCACGGCGCGCGCACGGCCCGCGCCGGCCTCTTCGAGCGCAGCGACGATCATGCGCGCGCCCAGCGCCGCGAGCTTGTCGTGCAGCGACTGCGCGTCGTCCTCGGCCGCAATGGCGATGCGCTCCTGCGCGAGCATCGGCCCGGTATCGAGGCCGGCGTCCATGCGCATGATGGTAATCCCGGTTTCCTCGTCGCCGGCGAACAGCGCGCGCTGGATCGGCGCCGCGCCGCGCCAGCGCGGCAGCAGCGACGCGTGGATGTTGAGCGCGCCCCCGGGCGCGACTTCGAGCGCCCACTGCGGCAGCAGCAGGCCGTAGGCCGCGACCACGACGAACGCGGGACCGGCAGCGGCAATGCGCGCCTGCGTGGCGGGATCGCGCAGCGTGACGGGTTGCAGCACTTCCAGACCGCGCGCCGCGGCAAGCTGCTTGACTGCGCTTTGCGCCAGCCGCAGGCCGCGCCCGGCAGGGCGGTCGGGCTGCGTGAGCACCAGTGCCACTTCGTGGCCCGCGTCGAGCAGCGCAGCGAGCGCGCGCTCTGCGAATGCCGAGGTGCCCGCGAAGACGAGGCGCAGGAAAGTGCTAGGCGCCCGTGAACGAGCGCCTCAGGCGCTCTTGCGCAGCTGCTTGGCGAGCTTGGCGCGCACGCGCTGCTGCTTGAGCTGCGAAAGGTACTCCACGAATACCTTGCCCTTCAGGTGATCCATCTCGTGCTGGATGCACACCGCGAGCAAGCCTTGCGCTTCGAGCGTGAAGGGATTGCCATTCTGATCGAAGGCGCGCACCTTGACGCGCTCCGCACGCGCCACGATGTCGTAAACGCCCGGCACCGACAGGCAGCCTTCCTCGATATCGGAAACCCCCGAGGCCTCGACGATTTCGGGGTTGACCAGCACCACCAGCGCGTCGTGGCGCTCGGAAGCGTCGATGACGATGACCTGCTTATGCACGTCCACCTGCGAAGCCGCAAGGCCTACGCCGGGCGCGGCGTACATGGTCTCGGCCATGTCTCGGACCAGCCTCTTCAGCGACTCGTCGAACACGGTGACAGGGGCAGCCGCCTTATGCAGCCGGGCGTCAGGGTAGCGCAGGATATTCAGCAGGGCCATCGGAAGGGTAAATAGCGTTGCAAATTGAACAAATTAGATGCAGAATTTAAGGCACCAGATAAGCAATTCGAGGTTTGTGCTACATTTGGATCGCAAAGGGGCATTTCAAGCCGGCCCGGGAACATGGATAAGGTTCGGGGGCACCATGCACGACCAATTGCGTAAGTCTATCACAGCGCTCGTTTTTGCCCTGAGCGGCCTGGCCACCAGCGAAGCGCTGACGCAGGTCCCGCCGATCCCGCAGACCCCGCTGGCGTTCAAGGCAGATGCGCCGGATCGCTACGTCGTCGTACGCGGCGACACGCTGTGGGGAATCTCTGAGCGTTTCACCGATTCGCCCTGGCGCTGGCCCGAAATCTGGAACTTCAACCGCGAGCAGATCAGGAATCCGCACTGGATCTACCCGGGTGACGTCATCTTGCTCGACCGGGTGAGCGGCACGCTGTCGATTGCAGGGGCCGACGGCGGGCCGGGTGTGCCGGGCGCACCCGGTGATGCGGCCGCCGGGCCGACGGACCGTCCGGGCCTCGGCGTCGGCAGCGCCGTGGGCACGGTCAAGCTCTCGCCCCGCATGCGCGCCGAGTCCACCGCGCGCGACGCGATCCCCAGCATCCCGCCGAGCGCCATCGAGCCGTTCCTGTCGCGGCCGCTGGTCATCGAGCCCGACGGCCTCGACAATGCGCCGACCATCATCGCTACCGAGGACAACCGCGTCATCATCGAGGCCGGCAATCAGGCCTACGTACGCGGCATGGGCGACTCGAAGGAAGAGAACTGGTTCATCTACCGCCGCGGCAAGGCCCTGATCGATCCCGAAACGAACGTGGCCCTCGGCTACGAGGCCATTTACCTCGGCACCGCGCGCGTCACTCGTGCCGGGGACCCGGCGACCGTTCGACTCACCACGGTAACGCAGGAGGTGAGCCGGGGCGACAAGCTGCTTCCTATGGGCGTACCCGAAGTGCCGAAGTACGCGCCGCATGCGCCTGCCGTCTTCATGCAGGGGCGCGTGATCGGCATCTATGGCGGCCTGGGCAAGGTCGGCGAGGCCGGCCCGCAGCAGATCATTACCTTGAATCGAGGACGCTCCGATGGCGTCGAAGTCGGACATGTGTTCGCGCTGTATCGGCCAGGCCCGCTGATTGCCGATGCCTCGGCCAGGATCGGCGGCAAGCCGGCGACGTTCAAGCTGCCCGATGAACGCTACGGCCTGGCGTTCGTGTTCCGCATCTACGATCGGGTCTCCTACGCGCTGGTGATGCGCATCTCCAAGCCGGTCAATCCGCTGGATGTGGTGCAGACGCCCTGAGACGCTGTCCGGCGCCGAGCGCCTGCCCGAATACGCGCTGCCGCCTGGATGAGCAAAGACCCGGGCCTGGCGAGCTGGCTGCAGCTCACCCTTACGCCGGGTCTTGGTGCCGCCGCCATCCGCGGTCTGCTCGCCCAATTCGGCCTGCCCGAGAACATCCTCGCCGCGCCGCGCGCGCAGCTTGAGCGTGTCGCGGGTCCGGCCGCCGCGGCGCTGCTGCGTGACGACGCGACCGCCGCCGCCGTGGAGAGGGCACTGCGCTGGGCCGAGGCGCCCGGCCACGCGGTCGTTACGCTGGCGGAGGCCGCGTACCCGAAGCTGCTGTTGGAGATCGCCGATCCGCCACCATTGCTCTACGCGATCGGCCGGCTCGGGCTGCTCGCGCAGCCTGCGCTCGCCATCGTCGGCAGTCGCAACGCCACCGCGCAGGGAATGCGCAACGCCGAGCAGTTCGCCGCGGCGTTCAGCGCTGCCGGGTTGACCATCGTGTCGGGACTGGCGATGGGCATCGACGCCGCCGCGCACGCCGGCGGCCTCGCCGGCGCGGGCTCGACCATCGCGGTCCTCGGCACGGGCGTCGACGTGACCTATCCGCGTCAGAATGCAGCGCTCGCCGCGCGCATTGCCGAGTCCGGTCTGCTGCTGTCGGAGTTCGCGCTCGGCAGCGCCGGCGCCGCGCACCATTTCCCGCGCCGCAACCGACTGATCAGCGGGCTGGCGCAGGGCTGCCTGGTGGTCGAGGCCGCGGTGGCGTCGGGATCGCTGATCACGGCGCGCGCTGCCGCGGAGCAGGGCCGCGAGGTGTTCGCCATCCCGGGATCCATCCACTCGCCGCTTTCCAAGGGCTGCCACGCGCTCATCAAGCAGGGCGCCAAGCTGGTCGAATCGGCCGAAGACGTGCTTGCCGAGCTGACCGCGTTCCGGCGCACCGCGACCGCTAGCGCGCGGGCCGCGGCACCGCCGCGCGAGGACGAGGATCCGCTGCTCGCGCACATGGGCTTCGACCCGGTGGGCGTGGACTCGATATGCGCGCGCTCCGGACTTCCGGTAGAAAGGGTGTGCGCCGATTTGCTTCGCCTGGAGCTGGGCGGGCGCGTCGCCGCGCTGCCGGGCGGCAGGTACCAGCGGCTCAACTGAGGGTCAACCAGGAGAACAACAACATGTTCGACATCCTCGTCTTCGTCTTCGAGAACTGCCGGCAGGCCGACGTCTCGCACGCCCCCGAGCGCGTGGCGCGCAAGCTTTCGGCCGCGGGGTTCGACGACATGGAGATCAGCGCCGCGCTCGCCTGGCTGGCGGGCGTGGTGCGCGCGCCGCAGCGCTCGCTCGCGCCGCTGCCCGAAAGCGGCACCGCATTCCGCGCGTTCGCGCCGAAGGAGCTCGCCAAGCTCGACGCCGATTGCCGCGGCTTCCTGCTGTTCCTGGAGCGCTCGGGCATTCTCTCGCCGGCGTTACGCGAGCACGTGATCGAGCGCGCCCTTGCCACCGCCGGCGACACGCTGTCGCTGGATCAGATCAAGCTGATCGTGCTCATGGTGCTGTGGAGCCAGCAGGCGCCGGCGAGCCTGCTGGTGGCCGAGGAGCTGCGCTCGGCGCGCGGCGAGCGCCTGCCGAGCTGACGCTCGCGCCCGCGCGCGTGCGCGCGCGAGAGGAATCGACGCGCGGTTGAAAGAGCGCAGGCTTTGCGGGTATCCTCTGCGGCCTTTCGCGCCGCATGAGCAAGAAACTCATCATCGCCGAGAAACCTTCCGTAGCCGCCGACATCGCGCGTGCGCTGGGCGGCTTCACGCGCAGGGGCGATCATTTCGAGAGCGACGACTACGTGCTGTCCTCGGCCGTCGGTCACCTGCTCGAGTTGGCGGTGCCCGAGGAGTTCGACGTCAAGCGCGGCAAGTGGTCGTTCGCCCACCTGCCGCTGATCCCGCCGCGCTTCGAGCTCTCGCCCATCGAGCGCGGCGCCGATCGCCTGAACCTGCTGCTGCGGCTGCTCAAGCGCAAGGACGTCGACGGCCTGATCAACGCCTGCGACGCGGGTCGCGAGGGCGAGCTCATCTTCCGCTACATCGTGCAGCACGCGCGCGCCAGGAAACCCATCCTGCGCCTGTGGCTGCAGTCCATGACGCCGGCGGCGATCCGCGACGGCTTCGAGCAATTGCGCGCCGACAAGGAACTGCTGCCGCTTGCCGATGCCGCCAAGAGCCGATCGGAGGCCGATTGGCTGGTCGGCATCAACGGCACGCGGGCCATGACCGCGTTCAACTCCAAGGAGGGCGGCTTCTACCTGACCACGGTCGGCCGGGTGCAGACGCCGACGCTGACCATCCTGGTGGAGCGCGAGGAACGCATCCGCGAGTTCGAGCCGCGCGACTACTGGGAAGTGCATGCACGCTTCGGCGCCAAGGCGGGCGAGTACCCGGGACGCTGGTTCGATGCGCGGTTCCGCAAGGCCGAGGACACCGAGCGCAAGGCCGAGCGGCTGTGGCGGGCCGCCGACGCCGAGGCAGTCGTGGCTGCCTGCCACGGCAAGCCGGGGTCGGTCAGCGAAGAAACCAAGCCCACCACGCAAGCGTCTCCCCTGTTGTTCGACCTGACCAGCCTGCAACGCGAAGCCAACGGCCGCTTCGGCTTCTCGGCGCGCGGCACGCTTGCCCTGGCGCAGGCGCTGTACGAACGCCACAAGGTGCTGACCTACCCCCGCACCGACTCGCGCGCCCTGCCCGAGGACTATGTCGCCACCGTGAAAAAGGCGATGGACGTGCTCAGCGGCGACCGCGAGTACGCGCCCTTCGCCAAAGCGGTGCTGAAGAACGGATGGGTCAAGCCCAACCGCCGCATCTTCGACAACAGCAAGATCTCGGACCACTTCGCCATCATCCCGACCCTGCAGGCGCCCGGGAACCTGAACGAGGCCGAGCGCAAGCTCTACGACCTGGTGGTGCGACGCTTCCTCGCCGTGTTCTATCCGTCGGCGGAGTTCCTGCAGACCACGCGCATCACCGCGGTCGGTGAGCATCGTTTCAAGACCGAGGGCAGGGTTCTGCGCAATCCCGGCTGGCTCGCGGTCTACGGCCGCGCGGCGCAAGACGAGGGCGAGACGCTGGCGGCGGTGGAATCGGATGAAAAAGTGAAGATGCTGGAGGTCGCATCGAGCGCTCTGCAGACCAAGCCGCCCGCGCGCTTCAGCGAGGCGACGCTGCTCTCGGCCATGGAAGGCGCCGGCAAGCTGATCGAGGACGACGAGCTGCGCGAGGCGATGGCAGCGAAGGGCCTGGGTACGCCGGCGACGCGCGCGGCGATCATCGAAGGCCTGATCCGCGAGGAGTACATCCATCGCGCCGGCCGCGAGCTGGTGCCGACGCCCAAGGCGTTCTCGCTGCTCTTCGCGCTCAGGCACTTCGGCGTCACCGAGATCACCTCGCCCGAGCTGACCGGCGACTGGGAGTTCAAGCTCAAGCAGATGGAGCACGGCAAGCTCAAACGCGAAGAGTTCATGGAGCACATCGAGCAGGTGACGCGCGACCTGGTCGAGCGCATCAAACACGGCGACATCCCGGACACCGCCTTTGCCACCGTGCCCGTCCCCTGCCCGAAATGCGGCGCCACGGTGCAGGAGAACTACCGCAAGTTCCAGTGCCAGAAGTGCGACTTCTCCATCTGGAAGGTCACTTCGGGACGCGAGTGGTCGCCCGAGGAAGTGGCCGAGCTCATCCGCAAGCGCTACATCGGGCCCCTCACGGGATTCCGCAGCCGCATGGGCAAGCCGTTCAGCGCCGCGCTCAAGCTGAACGACGAGCTGCGCCCGGAGTTCGACTTTGGCCAGGGCAGCGCCGCCGGCGAAGGCGAGCCGGCGCCCGATTTTTCCGCACAAGAAAGCCTCGGTGCCTGCCCGAAGTGCGGCGCGCGCGTCTTCGAGCACGGCGTCGCCTACGTCTGCGAGAAATCGGCGGGCGCCGAGCGCAGTTGCGACTTCCGCACCGGCAAGATCATCCTGCAGCAGCCGGTCGAGCGCGTGCAGATGCAAAAACTGCTTGCCACCGGCCGCACCGACCTGCTCACGCGCTTCATTTCCAAGAAGGGCAGGCCGTTCAAGGCGTTCCTGGTGAAGACGCCGGGCGGCAAGATCGGCTTCGAGTTCAAGGCGCGCGCCCCCAAGCCCGGCGCCAAGGCGCTGGCCGAGGCGCCGCTGGCCGAGGTCAAGCCGCTGATAAAGAAGCCGGCGCCCAAGGCGCCGGCAAAGCCTACACGTCGAGGTTCCGCACGCCGAGCGCGTTAGACTCGATGAATGCGCGCCGCGGCTCGACCTCGTCGCCCATCAGCTTGGTGAAGATCTCATCGGCGGCGATGCCGTCCTCGATCTGCACCTTGAGCAGCCGGCGCGTGGCGGGATCCATGGTCGTTTCCCACAGCTGCGTGGGGTTCATCTCGCCCAGGCCCTTGTAGCGCTGCAGCACCATCGCTTTCTGCACTTCGGCGAGCAGCCAGTGCATGGCCTCGGCGAAGTCCTTCACCGGCTGCCTGCGCTCGCCGCGCTGCACGTACGCGCCCACGCCGATCAGCCCGCGCAGCAGCTCGGCGCTGGAGCGGATCTGCGCATAGTCGCCCGAATGCACGAACTCGGCGTCGATCGCTGTGACGCGCATGTTGCCGTGCCGCGTGCGCTCGACGCGCACCTGGTAGCGCTCGGTCTTGGGATCGAAATGCGCGTGTACGTGCACGCCGTTTCGCGGCATCGCCGCGGCCAGCGCCTCGACCGAGGCCTGCGCCAGATCGCGGCGCGATAGATCGACCTGCGCGCCGCGCAGCAGCGCCTGCAGGGCATCGCGGTCGATCCAGCGCGACACGCGCTCGATCACCGCCTCGGCCAGCAGGTACGACTTGGCGAGCTCGGCCAGCGCTTCGCCGCGCATCGGCTCGCGGTGCGCCGCCGGCACCAGCGCCGCGTCCACCAGCGCCTGGCGCAGCATGAACTCGTTCAGCTCGTGCTCGTCCTTCAGGTAGCGCTCCTCCTTGCCGAGCTTCGACTTGTAGAGCGGCGGCTGCGCGATGTAGATGTGGCCGCGCTCCACCAGCTCCGGCATCTGGCGGTAGAAGAACGTGAGCAGCAACGTGCGGATGTGCGAGCCGTCCACGTCGGCGTCTGTCATGATGATGATGCGGTGGTAGCGCAGCTTGTCGGCGCTGTACTCTTCCTTGCCAATGCCGCAGCCGAGCGCCGTGATCAGTGTGGCGATCTCGGCGGAGGACAGCAGCTTGTCGAACCGCGCGCGCTCGACGTTGAGGATCTTTCCCTTCAGCGGCAGGATGGCCTGGAACTTGCGGTCGCGCCCCTGCTTGGCCGAGCCGCCCGCGGAGTCGCCCTCCACCAGGTACAGCTCGCACTGCGCCGGGTCCTTCTCCTGGCAGTCGGCGAGCTTGCCGGGCAGTCCCATGCCGTCGAGCACGCCCTTGCGCCGCGTCATTTCGCGCGCCTTGCGCGCCGCCTCCCGCGCGCGCGCGGCGTCGACGATCTTGGAAGTGATGATGCGCGCATCATTCGGCCGCTCGTCGAGGTACTGGCGCAGCTTTTCGGCGACGATCTCCTCGACCGCCGGGCGTACCTCGGAGGACACGAGCTTCTCCTTGGTCTGCGACGAGAACTTCGGCTCCGGCACCTTGCACGAGAGCACGCAGGCCAGGCCTTCGCGCATGTCGTCGCCGGTCGTATCGACCCTGGCCTTTTTCGCCAGCTCGCTTTCCTCGATGTACTTGTTGAGCACCCGCGTCATCGCCGCGCGCAAGCCGGTGAGATGCGTGCCGCCGTCCTTCTGCGGGATATTGTTCGTAAAGCAGATCACGTTTTCCTGGTACGAGTCGTTCCACTGCATGGCGACCTCGACGCTGATGCCGTCCTTCTCGCCCTGCGCGCTGAACACGTTGGGATGCAGCACCGACTTCGCGCGGTTCATGTACTCGACGAAGCCCTTCACGCCGCCGACGAAGGCGAAGTTCTCCTCTTTGCCGACGCGCTGGTCGACCAATACGATGCGCACGCCGTTGTTCAGGAACGAGAGCTCGCGCAAGCGCCGCGCGAGGATGTCGTAGTGGTAGTCGACGTTGCCGAAGATCTGCCGCGAGGCGAGGAAATGCACCTCGGTACCGCGCTTCTCGGTGGTGCCGATGACGCGCAGCGGCGCCGTCGGCACGCCGTCGGCGAACTCCAGCTGGTGCACTTTGCCGTCGCGCCAGACCGTGAGCCGCAGCCAGCCGGAAAGGGCGTTCACCACCGACACGCCCACGCCGTGCAGGCCACCCGACACCTTGTAGGTGTTGGAGTCGAACTTGCCTCCCGCATGCAGCTCGGTCATGACAATTTCCGCCGCCGAGCGCCTGAGCTCGTCGTCTTCCTTGATGCCGGTCGGGATGCCGCGCCCGTTGTCCAGCACCGAGATCGAGTTGTCGGTGTGGATGGTGACCACGATCTCGTCGCAGAAACCCGCGAGGGCCTCGTCCACCGAGTTGTCCACCACCTCGAACACCATGTGGTGCAGGCCGGTGCCGTCGGAAGTGTCACCAATGTACATGCCGGGGCGCTTGCGCACCGCCTCCAGGCCCTTCAGGACCTTGATGCTGTCCGAGTCGTACTCGCTTGCCTCGGGTCGCTGCTGTTCGGGTTCGCCCACTTTTGTTCCTTCCTCAGATACGCATTGGCATGACCACGTACTTGAACTCGGGCTCCGCCGGGAACTGCAGCAGCGCACTGGAAGCGGCATCGCCGAAGCGGCATTGCACTTGCGCGGCGGGCACGTTGTTCAGGACGTCGAGCAGGTAGTTGACGTTGAAGCCGATGTCGAGCGCGTCGCCGCCGTAGCTGACCTCGAGCTCCTCCTGCGCCTCCTCCTGCTCCGCGTTTGAGGACACGATCTTTAGGCTGCCGTCGGTGAGCACCCAGCGCACGCCCCGGAACTTCTCGTTCGACAGGATCGCGGCGCGCTGCAGCGCCTGGCGCAGCACCTCGCGCTCGAGCGTCACCTGGTTCTTGTGCTGCGTTGGAATGACGCGCGTGTAGTCGGGAAACTTGCCGTCGACGAGCTTCGACACCAGCTCGACGCTGCCGAAGCTGAAGGCGGCCTGCGTCGCGGACAGCTCGATTCTCACCTCGTCGTCGCTGTCGGCTAGCAGCTTCGAGAGCTCGAGCACCGTCTTCCTGGGCACGATCACTTCGAGGCGCGGCAAGCTCAGCGGCAGCGCGAGCGCGGCATACGCCAGCCGGTGGCCGTCGGTCGCCACGAGCCGCAGTTGCCGGTCCTCGACCAGCACCAGCAGGCCGTTCAAGTAGTAGCGAATGTCCTGCTGCGCCATGGCGTATTGCACCAGCGCGAGCTGACGGCGCAGGTCCTTTTGCACCAGCGCAAAGCGCGCCACCTCGCCGCTCGGCCGCGCGAGCCGCGGAAAATCCTCCGCCGGCAGCGTCTGCAGCACGAAGCGGCTCTTGCCCGCCTTGAGCTGCAGGCGTTTGTCCTGCTGCTGCACCGTCACCTCGGCACCCTCGGGCAGCGCGCGCAGGATATCGACGAGTTTTCGCGCGCCGACGGTCACCGGGCGCGCCTCGCCGCCCGCGGCGAGCGTGGAGCGCGCCGTGATCTGGATCTCGATGTCGGTGGCGAGGAACGAGAGCACGCCTTCGGCTCGGTCGATGAGCACGTTCGACAGAATCGGCAGGGTGTGGCGCCGCTCGATAATGCCGCTAACCGCGGAAAGCGGTGCGAGCAACTCGTCGCGCTTCGCTTTGACCAAGGTCATTATTTATCCTTAGTAGTAGTTAATAGAGCAGGCCGAGTTGTACCGGAAGCATGGAAAAGCCCGCTCGCCCATTCACTTGCGCTCCGCGCCGATTCGGGAAAAGCTGTGGGCGGCATGTGCGCGGCTGTGCATGGAAACGCGCATCGCGCGCGGCGCGCGCTTTACGCACATTCCGCGCAACGGAAATCCACAGGCTGTTCATCCTTTCAGCACCTGCTCGAGGACCAGGTAATCGCGGTTCAGGACCGAGTCCTTCTTGCGCAGCGTGGAGATGGTGCGGCAGGCGTGCAGCACTGTCGTATGGTCGCGGTTGCCGAAGGCCTCGCCGATCTCGGGCAGGCTCATCGGCGTGAGGTCCTTGGCGAGCGACATCGCCACCTGGCGCGGGCGCGCCACGTTGCGGCTGCGCTTCTTCGAGTGCATGTCGGAGATCTTGAGCTTGAAGTACTCGGCCACCGTCTTCTGGATGCCGTCGACGCTGATCTGGCGGCTGGCGACGTTCAGGATGTCGCGCAGCGCCTCCTTGGCCATCTCCAGGGTTATTTCCCGCCCGGTGAAGCGCGCGAAGGCGAGCACCTTCTTCAGCGCGCCCTCCAGCTCGCGCACGTTGGAGCGTATGTTCTTGGCGATGAAGAACGCGATCTCCTCGGAAATCTGCGCGGCTTCCGCTTCCGCCTTCTTCAGCACGATGGCGACGCGCATCTCGAGCTCCGGCGGCTCGATGGCTACCGTCAGTCCCCAGCCGAAGCGCGAGATCAGGCGCTCCTCCATGCCGGCGATCTCCTTCGGGTACGTATCGCAGGAGATGACGATCTGCTTGTGCGCCTCGACCAGCGCGTTGAAGGCGTAGAAGAACTCCTCCTGCGTGCGGCCCTTGTTGGAAAAGAATTGGATGTCGTCGATCAACAGGAGGTCCAGCGAGTGATAGTAGCGCTTGAACTCGTCGAACGACTTTTGCTGGTAGGCACGCACCACGTCGGTGACGTACTGCTCGGCGTGCGTATAGCGCAGCCGGGCCTGCGGCCGCTGCTCGGCGAGGTGGTTGCCGATCGCCTGCAGCAGGTGCGTCTTACCCAGGCCGACACCGCCATAGATGAACAGCGGGTTGTAGGAGATGCCGGGGTTCTCGGCGACCTGGATCGCCGCGGCGCGCGCCAGCTGATTGGCTTTGCCGGTCACGAAGCTGTCGAAGGTGAACAGGCGGTTGAGGCGCGCCCGCTCGAGCGAGGGCGGGGGCGCGGCGTTCGCGCGCACCGGCGGCTCGCGCTGCGCCGCGGCCTCGCCACCGCGCGCCAGCACCAGGCGCAGGCCGAGTTCGCGCCCGCTCGCCTCGGCGACCAGGCGCTCGATGCGTGCGGCAAAGCGCTCGCGCACCAGCTCGAGCACGAAGCGATTCGGGGCGGACAGAACCAGCGTGCCCGGTTCCGCCGCCGCGGCGTCCGCGGCCAGCGGGCGAATCCAGGTGTTGAATTGTTGCGCGGGAAGCTCCTGCTCCAGACGGCGCAGGCAGGCGTCCCAAAGGCTTTGCATGTTTTCTCGGCGGTCTCGCGCAGCGCGTTGTTCGGGCTTCACCGGGGCCGCGCTTGGCGCACCGGCGAGGATGAAATTTTACTCCTTCCACGCAACGTTATCCACAGGATCGACGGTCGCGGCGCGCCGTTGCGCGCATATTTGACAATGCTGCGCAGCGCAGGCTCTAATACCGCCCTTTTTCGCAGCGAGCTCGCCGATGAAGCGCACCTATCAGCCGTCCAAGACTCGCCGCGCGCGGCGCCACGGATTCCTTGTGCGCAGCCGCACCGCTTCGGGTCGCGCCGTGCTGCGCGCGCGGCGCGCGCGCGGCCGCAAGCGGCTCTCGGTCTAGGGCCTCAGAGGAGCGTGCCCGGTCGCGGCAAGCGTGCGCGCTACGGCTTCGGCGCGGAGCGCAGGCTGGCGCGCAGCGCGGAGTTCGAGCGGCTGCTGAGCCGGGGCACGCGGTGGAGCCTCTCCGGCTACACCTTTTACCTGGAGCGCCGTGCAGAAGGGCCGCCGCGGCTGGGCATCCTTGTATCGCGCAGGCACGCTGCAAAGGCAACGGAGCGCAATGGCATCAAGCGGTGCATACGTGAGGCATTCCGGCTGGAGCAGGCGCGCCTCGGCGCGCTCGACGTCCTCGTGCGCCCGCCTTACGGCGCGCGCGCCTCGGCCGCCATGCTAGCGCGCGTGCGCGAGCTGTTCGGCAAGCTCGAGCAATGACCCGCCTCGTGCGCCTGGCGCTGCGCGGCTACCAGGTTTTCGTGAGCCCCCTGCTCGGGCCATCCTGCCGCTTTCACCCCAACTGCTCCCTGTACGCCGATGAGGCGCTCGCGCGCCACGGTCTGTGGCGCGGCGGCTGGCTCGCCGCGCGCCGGCTGTGCCGATGCGGCCCCTGGCACCCCGGCGGCTACGACCCGGTGCCCCAAGGGCGCCGGGACTGAGACGGGATGCGCAACTCCATGGATACCCAAAGACTGATCCTGTTCTTCATATTCAGCTTCTCGCTGCTGCTGCTGTGGGACGCGTGGCAGAAGGAGCAGCAGTTGAAAACCGAGCCGGCCCCTTCGGTGCAGTCCACACCCGGCGTGCCGACCCCCGCCAAGCCGCTTGCCGCGCCACCACCGCCCAGTGCTGCCGCGGCACCCGCACCCGCGACCGCCGCGGTTCCGGGCGCGGCGTCCGCGCCCGCGCAATCCGAGACCATGCAGGTCAGCACCGACCTGCTGGTCGCCGACATCAGCACGCTGGGCGCCACGCTCGCGCGCCTCGAATTGCGCAAGCACAAGGATGCCAACGATCCGACCCGCGGCTTCGTGCTGCTAGGGGCCGAGCATTCCTACAGCGCGCAGAGCGGCTTGATCGGCGAGGGCATGCCCAATCACCGCTCCCTGTGGCGCGCGCTGCCCGGCGAGCGCAGCCTCGCGGCGGGCGCCGACAAGCTGCAGGTGCGCTTCGCGGCCGAAGGGCCGCAGGGCGTGGCGGTGGAGAAGGTGTACACGTTCCACCGCAACAGCTACCTCGTCGATGTCGCCTTCGAGCTGAAGAATGCGGGCGGCGCGCCGGTCGCCGCGTACGCCTACTACCAGATCGTGCGCGACGACAAGGCGCCGGCCGGCGAGAGCCGCATGATGTACGTCTACACCGGCCCCGTGTACTACACGCCGGAGCGCGCGTTTCACAAGGTCGATTTCTCAGACGTCGAGAAGGGCAAGGCGGACCTGCCGAAGGAGGCGCGCGACGGCTGGATTGGCATGATGCAGCATTACTTCGTGTCGGCCTGGCTGCCGCCCGACAAGGCGCCGCGCGAGTTCTACGCGCGCAAGCTCCCCGACGGCCTGTACGCCGCAGGCGTCATCGTCTCCACGCCGCAGGCCGCACCCGGGGACACCGCCAACGTTTCGGTGCAGCTGTTCTCGGGCCCGCAAGAGCAGAACCGGCTGAAGAAGGCCGCGCCGGGGCTGGACCTGGTGGTCGACTACGGCTGGCTGGCGATCATCGCCTGGCCGCTGTTCGCGGTGCTCGAGTTCTTCCACCGCTGGTCGGGCAACTGGGGCGTTGCCATCATTCTGCTGACGATCCTGATCAAGCTGCTCTTCTTCCCGCTGTCGGCGGCGAGCTACAAGTCCATGGCGAAGATGAAGCTGGTGACGCCGCGCCTGACCAAGATCCGCGAGATGTATGGCAACGACCGCGCGAAGATGAACCAGGCGATGATGGAGCTGTACAAGACCGAGAAGATCAACCCGCTCGGCGGCTGCTTCCCGATCCTGGTGCAGATCCCGGTGTTCATCGCCCTGTACTGGGTGCTGCTCGCGGCCATCGAGCTGCGCCACGCGCCGTTCGTCTTGTGGATCAAGGACCTCTCGGCGCAGGACCCGTACTACGTGTTGCCGGTGCTAATGGCGGCCTCGATGGTGCTGCAGACGCGCATGAACCCGGTGCCGCCCGACCCGGTGCAGGCGAAGGTCATGCAGTTCATGCCCTACGTCTTCAGCGTGTTCTTCTTCTTCTTCCCCGCCGGCCTGGTGCTGTACTGGCTGGTCAACAACATTCTCTCCATCGCCCAGCAATGGCAGATCCAGCGCATGTTCGATCGCGACAAGACTGCCCATGCCAAGCGCTGACCCGCCGGGAAACCCGCCCGACACCATCGCCGCGATCGCCACACCCCCCGGGCGCGGTGCCATCGGCATCGTGCGCGTCTCCGGCGCGCGCGCGCCTGATATCGCGCGCCGATTGCTGGGGCGCGTGCCGCAGCCGCGCGTGGCAACACTTGTCGCGGCGCGCGATGCCCGCGGTGAGCTCCTCGACGAAGGACTCGCGCTCTACTTTCCCGCGCCGCACTCCTATACCGGGGAGCCCGGCTTCGAGTTCCACGGCCACGGCGGGCCGACGGTGCTGCAGTCCGTGCTCTCGGCCTGCCTCGATGGCGGCGCGCGGCTCGCCGAGCCGGGGGAATTCACGCGCCGGGCGTTTCTCAACGGCAAGCTCGACCTGGCGCAGGCGGAAGGCGTCGCCGACCTGATCGATGCCGCGAGCCGCGAAGCGGCGCGCTCGGCGCTGCGCTCGCTGCAAGGAGAGTTCTCTGCAGCGGTGGACGCCCTCGTTGCGCAGCTCGTCGAGCTGCGCGCGCTGACCGAGGCAATCCTGGATTTCCCGGATGAGGAAGTGGAGATGCTGCACTTCGACGATGCGCTCGCGCGTCTGGCACGCGTGCGCGCTGCGCTGGCGGACGTGCTCGCCAAGAGCCGCCAGGGGAGCCTGTTGCGCACCGGCATCCACGTCGTTCTCGCCGGTCGGCCGAACGTCGGCAAGTCGAGCCTGCTCAACCGCCTGTCGGGCGAGGAGCGCGCCATCGTCACGCCGATCGCCGGCACGACGCGCGACGCGCTGCGCGAATCGATCCAGATCGAGGGCGTGCCGCTGGTCATCATCGATACCGCAGGGCTGCGCCCCTCGTCCGATCCCGTGGAACGGCTGGGCATCGAGCGCACGCAGCGCGAGCTCGAGCGCGCGGACATCGTCATTGTCATCTTCGAGGCGGGCGAGGCGCACGCGCCGCTCGAGGAGGTGCCTGCCGGCACGGCGCTGATCGAGGTCTACAACAAGATCGACCTCGCGCCCGGATTCGTTCCACCCGCCGGCGCGGTGGCGGTGTCGGCGAAGACCGGCGCCGGCATCGATGCCCTCAGGCACGCGATTCTGCAGGCTGCCGGCTGGAGCGCGACGGGCGAGACCGCGTTCCTGGCGCGCGAGCGACACCTGCGCGCGTTGCAGGGCGCGGCGGCGCATCTCGAGGCCGCGTCGCGCGAACCGCAGCACTGGGAGCTATTCGCGGAGGAGCTGCGGCTCGCGCAGACGGCACTGGCCGGCATCACGGGAGAGTTCACCGCCGACGATCTGCTCGGCGAGATTTTCGGCCGCTTCTGCATCGGTAAATAGTCCGACAGGACTGATTGCACGAGCTTTTTTGCCGTGGCGCGAGTCGCCGCCAAGCGGTAGAATCGCAAGCAAAACGTCAAAGACACGGCCCCCGCAGGGCCGTTTTGCTTTCAGGAAACCTCGCAGATGAACGCACCCGGCGCCGCGCAACCCGACCTCTCCCAGGCACCCGACTGGGTGCGGCACGCGGGCCTGCGACAGTGGGTCGCCGACATCGCCCGGCTCACCAAGCCCGGGCGCATCATGTGGTGCGACGGTTCGCAGGCGGAGTACGACCGGTTGTGCGAGGAGCTGGTCGCCGCGGGCACGATGACCAGGCTGAACGAGAAACTGCGGCCCAACAGCTATCTCGCGCGCTCCAATCCCACCGACGTGGCGCGCATGGAGGATCGCACCTTCATCTGCAGCGAGAAGAAGGAGCAGGCCGGGCCGACCAACAACTGGGTCGAGCCGCGCGACATGCGCGCCACGCTCAAGCGCCTGTTCGACGGCTGCATGCGCGGCCGCACCATGTACGTGATGCCGTATTCGATGGGGCCGATCGGCTCGCATATCGCGCAGATCGGAGTCGAAATCTCCGACTCGGCGTACGTGGCAGTCAACATGCGTATCATGACGCGCATGGGCCGCGCGGTCGCCGAGTGGCTCGACGAGGACGGCGAATTCGTGCCCGGCGTGCACTCGGTGGGCGCGCCGCTCGCCGCGGGCCAGAAGGACGTGCCTTGGCCGTGCAACGACAAGGAGAAGTGGATCGTCCATTTCCCGGAGACGCGCGAAATCTGGTCCTATGGTTCGGGCTACGGCGGCAACGCGCTGCTCGGCAAGAAATGCCACGCGCTGCGCATCGCCTCGGTCATGGCGCGCGACGAGGGCTGGCTCGCCGAGCACATGCTGATCCTGGGGGTGGAATCGCCTGCGGGCCACAAGCACTACGTCGCGGCGGCGTTCCCGAGCGCCTGTGGCAAGACCAACTTCGCCATGCTCATCCCGCCGCCGGCCTTCAAAGGCTGGAAGGTGACCACCATCGGCGAGGACATCGCCTGGATCAAGCCCGGGCACGACGGCCGCTTCTACGCCATCAATCCGGAAGCGGGCTTCTTTGGCGTCGCGCCGGGGACTTCGGAAGCCACCAACCCCAATGCGATGCGAACGCTCGAGTCGAACGTGATCTTCACCAACGTCGCGCTCACCCCGGAGGGCGACGTGTGGTGGGAAGGCATGACCGAGCAGCCGCCCGTGCGTCTCACCGACTGGCAAGGCAAGGAATGGGCGCCGGATTGCGGCAGGCTCGCCGCGCATCCCAACTCGCGATTCACCGTGTCGGCCGCGCAATGCCCGTCGATGGACCCTCGGTGGGAAGACTCGGGCGGCGTGCCGATCTCCGCGTTCCTCTTCGGCGGGCGCCGCTCGAGCACCGTGCCGCTGGTGGTCGAGGCGCCGACCTGGGAGGACGGGGTCTACATGGGGGCCACGCTCGGCTCGGAGACCACCGCGGCGATCACCGGCAAGGTCGGCGTAGTGCGACGCGACCCGATGGCCATGATCGCGTTCTGCGGCTACAACATGGGCGATTACTTTGCGCACTGGCTGAAGATGGGCAAGGCGGTGCACCACGCGCCGCGCATCTTCCGTGTCAACTGGTTCAGGAAGGACGCGAACGGCAAGTACATCTGGCCCGGCTTCGGCGAGAACATGCGCGTCCTGGAATGGATCGTCGGCCGCTGCCATGGCCTGGTGAAGGGCGTGGAGACGCCCCTGGGCATCATCCCGGCGTTTGAAGACCTGAACTGGGGCGGGCTGGAGAAATTCTCGCGCGAGCGGTACCAGGAAATCTCGCGCGTGGACGGTGGCGCCTGGAAGAAGGAAATCGCCTCGCACGACGAGCTGCTCGGCAAGCTCGGCGCGCGCTTGCCGCGCGAGCTCGAGCAGCTTCGCGCGCAACTGCACCAGAGACTCGCCGCCTGACGTGACGCGCGTTTTTCACCGCGATCCGCGCCAGCGCTATCCGGTCGCGGTGCGCGGCGAGGGCGTCTACCTGATCGACCGCGACGGCAAACGCTACCTGGACGCCTCGGGCGGCGCGGCAGTGTCCTGTCTCGGGCATTCCGATGCGGCGGTGGTGAAGGCGATCCAGGAGCAGCTGGCGCAGCTGCCGTTCGCGCACACGTCGTTCTTCACCAATGAGCCGATGGAAGCGCTCGCCGAGGCGCTGGTGGCGCGCGCGCCGCCGCCGCTGGAGAAAGTGTATTTCGTCTCGGGTGGCTCGGAGGCGATCGAGGCGGCGCTCAAGCTCGCGCGCCAGTATTTCGTGGAGAAGGGCGAGCCGCAACGGCGCTTTCTCATCGGGCGCCGCCAGTCCTACCACGGCAACACGCTCGGCGCGCTCGCCGTCGGCGGCAACCAGTGGCGGCGCCGGCAGTTCGAGCCACTGCTGGTCGATGTGACGCATGTTTCTCCCTGCTACGCCTATCGCGGGAAGCAGGCGGGCGAATCGGACGATGCCTACGGGACGCGGTTGGCCGTGGAACTCGAGGGCGAGATCCGGCGCTTGGGCGAAAAGGCCGTAATCGCTTTCGTCGCCGAAACCGTGGTGGGCGCCACGCTGGGCGCGGCAACGCCGGTACCGGGCTATTTCAAGCGCGTGCGCGAAGTCTGCGACCGCTACGGCGTGCTGCTGATCCTCGACGAGGTCATGTGCGGCATGGGCCGCTGCGGCACGCTCTGGGCCTTCGAGCAGGAAGGCGTGGTGCCCGATCTGGCCGCGATCGCCAAAGGACTGGGCGCGGGCTATCAGCCGATCGGCGCCGTGATGGTCAGCGGCCAGATCCACGACACCATCGTGGCGGGCAGCGGGTTTTTCCAGCACGGTCACACGTATCTGGGACATGCCGCCGCGTGCGCCGGCGCGCTGGCGGTGCAGCGACGCTTGCACGACGACGGGCTGCTGGCGCGCGTCGCGCCGCTCGGCGCGCTACTCGAGCAGAAGCTGCGCGCGGCGTTCGGCGCGCATGCGCACGTCGGCGATATCCGCGGCCGCGGTATGTTCTGGGGCTTGGAGCTGGTGGCCGACAAGACGGCCAAGACGCCGTTCGAGCCGGCGCTGCGCGTGCACGCGCGCGTGAAGAAGGCGGCGCTCGAGGCCGGCCTGATGTGCTATCCGATGGGCGGCACGCTTGACGGCGCACGCGGCGACCACGTGCTGCTCGCGCCCCCCTTCATTGTCGAGGAGCGGCAACTGGACGAGCTGGTGGGCAAGCTCGGCGGCGCACTCGACGCGGTACTGAAGGCGCAGGTTGCCGCCTAGCGGTCGGTTCCGCTAAGCTACGCCGGCACCTTTTCGAGGAGGAGACCCCATGCGCACACTCACCGCGCTCGCAGCAGGCCTGTTCGTCGCCGGCGCCCTTGCGCCCACGGCCCAGGCACAGCAGAAATATATGACCATCGGCACAGGCGGCGTCACCGGCGTGTACTACCCCGCGGGCGGCGCGGTCTGCCGCCTGGTGAACAAGGACCGCGCCAAGCACGGCATCCGCTGCTCGGTCGAATCGACCGGCGGCTCGGTGTTCAACATCAACACCATCAAGGCGGGCGAGCTCGACATGGGCGTCGCGCAGTCCGACGTGCAGTTCAACGCGGTCAAGGGCAAGGCGCAATTCAAGGAGCCGTTCACCCAGCTGCGCGCCGTGTTCTCGCTGCACCCCGAGCCGGTGACGGTGGTGGTGCGCAAGGAATCCGGCGTCAACAGCTTCGCCGACCTGAAAGGCAAGAAGTTCAACGTCGGCAACCCGGGGTCGGGCACGCGCGCGACGCTTGATGAGCTGATCGGCGCCCTCGGCTGGAACATTTCGGCCTTCGCGCTTGCCTCGGAACTGAAGGCGGACGAGCACGGGCCGGCGCTGTGCGACGGCAAGATCGACGGCTTTTTCTACCTGGTGGGCCATCCGTCCGCCAACATCCAGGATCCGACCACGGTGTGCGGCGCGAAGCTCGTGTCGGTGACCGGATCGGCGGTCGACAAGCTGGTGGCGGGAAATCCGTACTACGCGCATGCCACCATTCCGGGCGGGCTCTATCCGGGCAATCCGCAGGACACGAAGACCTACGGCGTGCTCGCCACAGTCGTGTCCTCGTCGACGGTACCGGCGGACACCGTATACCAGGTGGTGAAGGCGGTGTTCGACAATTTCGGCGAGTTCAAGAAGCTGCACCCGGCGTTCCAGGTGCTCAAGCCCGAGAACATGATCAAGGACGGGCTGACCGCGCCGCTGCATGACGGGGCGGTGCGCTACTACAAGGAGAAGGGCTGGATGAGGTAGGTCGTGGCGTGACGTCGTACGGGGAAGGGGCGAAACGCGAGTTTCGCCCCTTTTTGCTTTCGGGGAGAAGACGATGGCCAGGAAAGCTCGGGGACGAAAGGCTGATCTGCAGCAGCTGGTCGCGGATGCCGATACCGGAGGACGTGCCGCCGCCGGATTCGCCGGCAAGCTGATCTTCGCGCTCGCGCTCGGCTGGTCGCTGTTCCAGCTCTGGTACGCCTCGCCGCTGCCGTTCACCTTCGGCTGGGGCATACTGAACGACACCGAAGCGCGCTCGCTGCACCTGGGCGTGGGCCTGCTGCTCGCGTTTCTGTGCTATCCGGCGATGCGTACGGCGTCGCAGCGCGGTCGTGTTCCCTGGTTCGACTGGGTCGTGGGCATCGCCGCGACCGCCGCTGGCGCCTATTTTCTCTTCTTCTACGCGCAGCTCGCCACGCGTCCGGGCCAGCCGAATCTGCAAGACATCATGGTCGCGTCGGCGGGCATCGTGCTGCTGCTGGAAGCGACGCGGCGCGCCGTCGGCCTGCCGATGACGATCCTGGCGATCGTGTTCCTCGGCTACACGATGCTCGGCCAGTACCTGCCCGAGGTGATCGCGCACAAGGGCGCGTCCTGGGAGCGCATGCTGGTGCACCAGTGGCTCACCACCGAGGGCGTGTTCGGCGTCGCGCTCGGCGTGTCCGTGGGCTATATCTTCATCTTCGTGCTGTTCGGCTCGCTGCTCGACAAGGCGGGCGCGGGCAATTACATGATGCAGGTATCGTTCGCGATGCTCGGGCACCTGCGCGGCGGCCCGGCCAAGGTGGCGGTGGTGTCCTCGGGTCTCAATGGATTGATCTCGGGATCTTCGGTTTCGAACGTGGTCTCCGGCGGCATCTTCACCATTCCCCTGATGACCAAGGCGGGCTACGGCGGCGTGAAGGCGGGCGCCATCGAAACCGCGTCGTCGGTGAACGGCCAGATCATGCCGCCCGTGATGGGCGCCGCCGCGTTCCTCATGGTCGAGTACGTGGGCATTCCCTACACCGACGTCATCAAGCACGCGTTCCTGCCCGCGCTCATCTCGTATATCGCACTTTTCTACATCGTTCACCTGGAGGCGCTCAAGCTCGGCCTCGAGCCGACTGCAAGCGCGCGCGTGCGCCCATTCCACCAGAAGCTCACCGCCTGGGGCCTGGGCGTCTCGGGCTCGATCGTGGTGTGCAGCCTGATCTACTGGGTGGCCGAGGGCGCGAAGAATCTGTTCGGCCCGATGGCGGCGCCCTGGGTGCTGGGCGTGCTGCTCGCCGCGCTCTATGTCTATACGGTGAGGGTGGCGGCGACCTGCCCCGATCTGCCGCAGGACATCGACGTCGACAACCCGGTCCTGCCCGAAACCTGGCCGACGGTGAAAGCCGGCCTGCACTTCCTCATTCCGATCGGCGTGCTCATCTGGTGCCTGATGATCGAGGAGCTCTCGCCCGCGCTCTCGGCGTTCTGGGCGACGGCGAGCCTGATCGCGCTCATGGCGACGCAGCGCCCGCTGACCGTCTGGTTCCGCGGCAAGCGGCAGCTGGCGAAGGCGGCGCGGCTCGGGGCGGTCGAAGTGGTGCAGGGGCTCAACGACGGCGCGCGCAACATGATCTCGATCGCCATTGCTACCGCCACGGCCGGCATCATCGTCGGCGGCATCACGCTCACGGGCCTGGGCTTTCGCATGACCGACTTCGTGGAAGTGGTGTCGCAAGGCAATATCTTCGCGATGCTGCTGTTTACCGCGTTCGTCTGCCTGGTACTCGGACTGGGCGTACCGACGACGGCGAACTATATCCTGGTCGCGACGCTGATGGCGCCGGTGATCGTCGAGCTGGGCGCGCAGTCGGGGCTCGTCATTCCGCTCATCGCGGTGCACCTGTTCGTCTTCTACTACGGGATCATGGGCGACATTACGCCGCCGGTCGGCTTGGCGACGTTCGCCGCGGCCGCGATCTCGGGCGAGGACGCGATCAAGACCGGCCTGCAGGGCGCGGTGTACGCGCTGCGCACGGTCGTGCTGCCCTTCGTTTTCATCTTCAACCCGATGCTGCTGCTGATCGACGTGCGCAGCTGGTGGGAGGTGCTGCTGGTGGCGTTCGCGGCGACCATTGCCTCGCTCGCGTTCTCGGCGGCGACGCTGGGCTGGTTCCACTCGCGCTGCCGCTGGTGGGAGATCGTGCTGCTGCTCGCCGGAACCTTTGCGCTTTTCCGCCCGGACTACTTCATGGACAAGCTGTACGCGCCTTACAGCGAGGTGCCAGCGAAGGAAGTGTTCCGCGTGGCGGGCGCACTGGGCGAGAAGGAGCGGCTGGTGCTGGTCATCAAGGGCACCAATATCGAGGGCGAGGACGTGCGCAAGACCGTCGCCGTGCAGCTGGCGGAGAGCGGCGACGGGCGCAAGCGCCTCGCCGCCGCCGGCCTCACCATAACCGCCTTTGGCGAAGACGTACGGGTCGCCGCAGTGCGCTTCGGCAGCCGCGCCAAGAAGTCGGGCTTCCAGCAAGGCTTCGAGGTCGCCGCGGTCAAGGTGCCGACCGATCGGCCCTCCGAGCACTGGGTCTACATCCCGGCGCTTGCGCTCCTCGCCTTCGTCTATTTCTGGCAGCGGCGCCGCGGGGAAGGCGGCAAGCGCAGGCGCTAGACGGTGCCGACCTTCTGCTTGCCTGCGGGCACGGTGCGAACGATCTTCACCTTCGAGGCGTAGAGGTCGGCACGCTTGTCGTAGAGCGGGATGGTGGTGCCGTCGACGCGGTTCGCGAACAGCAGCTCCAGGTCGACGTCGGCGATGACGATCTGCTCGGTATTGGCGACGCCTTCGGCGGCGATGCCGTCGCGAGAGAACGGGTAGTCGGACGGCGTCAGGATGCTCGCCTGCCCGTAGTGCAGGCCCAGGCCCTCCACCGGCAGCGAGCCTACGGTGCTCGCCATGGCGACATAGACCTGGTTCTCGATGGCGCGCGCCTGGCAGCAGTAGCGCACGCGCCAGAAGCCCTGGCGGTCGTCGGTGCTCGAGGGCACGAACAGGATATCCGCCCCCGCGCCACAGACCATGCGCGCGAGCTCGGGGAATTCCACGTCGTAGCAGACCAGAATCGCGATGTCGCCGAACTCCGTTTCGTAAAGTTGCAGGTGATCGCCCGGGGTCGTCTTCCACTGCTCGCGCTCCCAGCGCGTGCGGTGGGTCTTGTCCTGCATGTGCATTTCGCCGCGCGGCGTGAACAGGTACGAGGTGTTGTAGAGCTTGCCGTCGCGCAGCGTCGGATGGCTGCCGCCGATAAGGTAGTAGCCGCCGCGCTCGGCGTGCTCGCGCATCAGGTCCTGATAGCGGGCGGTGAATTGATCGAGCGCGCGGATGGCCGTACGCACCTCCTGGCGCGGCAGCGCCGAGAGCAGCTGCGTGGTGAAGATCTCGGGCAGCAGCACGAACTGCGGGTGGTAGTCGCCCGCTGCGCCGAGGACGAAGCGCACCTGCCGCTCGAACTCGCGCCAGTCGGCGATCGGGCGCAGCATGTACTGGATCGTAGCGATGCGTGCTTTCACAGGATGGGTCCTTTGGGAACGACGGTGGGCTGATCCTTGCGGTAGCGGTCGTTCAGCCAGACGATGATATTGGCGTGCCCGCAGGACTCGGCGTCCGAGGGCAGGTAATCGCGCACCACCCCGCACCAGTGGAAGCCCTCGCTCATCTGGAACATGAGCACCGGATCCTCGAGATCGCCCCAGATGACGCGTGCCGCGAACTCCTCGGGCGACATCCTGTCAGCGACATGATGGTAGTTCGGCATGCGGCCGCAGGACATGATGCGACGCAGATTGAGGGCGCGGGACACGCGGCGGCGCGCCTGGTAGAGCGCGCGGCCGATGCCGAGGCGACGCGAGCGCGGGTCGGCGAACACCTCGGCGCCGTAGAGCGTGCGTGCCGTGGGATCGTGGGTCGTGAAAAAGCCACCCGCTGTGACTTCCTTGTAGCTGTGCTCGGTGCCGTAGGTATCCCACTTCACGATCAGCGAGCTCGCGGCGCCAACAACCTTGTCGCCAAGGCAGGCGACGAGCTGGCCCTGCGGGAAGACGCGCAGCTGGCTTTCCAGTTGCTCCATGCGCCAGCCGCCGATGTCGGGGTACACGGCATCCTGGATTTCCTTCACGCGATGCAAGTCCTCGGCCTGCATATGGCGGACATAGGGCACCTTGCGCATACGCGCGGAATTCTAGGCCCGCCGCGTCTCAGGCGCTCAGGCTTGCGCGCGCTAGGAGTGCGGCGGCGATGCTGACCAGGGTCGCCACGACAAACAGGGTGGCGACGGCGCCGTGCTCGAGGAGCAGCCCGCCACCGGCGAGTCCGAGGCCCACGCCTGCGAGCAACGCCGTCGCGGACCACGTGAAGCCCTCGGTGGCGTGTTCCGGCCTCACGGACTTGGCGACGAGCGTGGCCTGGATGATCAGCGTGGGCGTCATGGCGATGCCGGCGATTACGCACCAAAGCGCGAAGGCAAGCGTCTGTGAAAACAGCGCCAGGGGCGCGATGCCAACGCCCATCAGACCGAGCGAGTACGAGAACTGGCGCGTGAGCGACAGATGCCAGTGGCGGGTGCCGTAGGCCAGCGCGCCGGCGGCGCTGCCCACGCTCATTACGCCGAGCAGCACGCCCGCCAGGGCCGGGCGCCCGGTCTCAGCGGCGAAAGCGGCGACGCCGATTTCGACGAGGCCAAAAACCGAGGCGTAGCAGACGACGAGTACGAGCAGGCGCGCGAAGCGCGGTTCGGCGACCGGGCCGAGAAAAGCCCCGGAGAAATGCGTTGCCATGCTCCAGTTGGCGAGGGCGCGCGTGCGCATGAACTGGAGCGACCCGAGCAGGCCGCAGAGCGCGGCCGCCATGACCGCGGCCGCCGGCGAGAAAACCGCGACCAGGAGCGCGACGAGAAGCGGTCCCACGATGAATACGAGCTCGACCATCAGCGCATCAAGCGACAACGCGGCCGTCAGCAGCGCGTCTTCGCCCAGCTTCTGGCGCAGCCAGGCGCGCTGGCAGGCGGTCACGGGCGGAAAGCTTGCGCCGGCGAGTGCGGCGAACACCAGGCTGACCGCGGTCGGCGCGCGATTGAGCAAGGCCGCAACGAGCCCGAGCAGCGCGGCCGGATAGAGCAGCGCGCAGGCAGCCAGCACGCGGCGCGGTCCGATCCGGTCGATCAGGCGGCCAAGCAGCGGTGCTGCCGCCGCGAGTCCCGCCACATAGGTCGCGCCAGTCAATCCCGCCTGCGCGTAGGATCCTTCCACGCTTTGCACGAGCAGCAGGATGGCGAGACCGGCGATGCCGATCGGGATGCGCCCGACGAAGGAGCTGACGAACGCTGGCAGGACGTCAGGCAGCGCCAGCAGGTTGGCGTACCGGGCGAGCGAGATCATTGGCGGCTCATGAGAAAGGCCGCGATTCTGCCACGGCCAGAGGAAATGCTGCGTCGCAGCAATACTCTAAGTTGCTCTTGTTCCACGTGGAACACGCTTGCGAGCTTCGGGCGCAGCTAGTTTCACGTGGAACATTCACGTATCATGCGGCCTCTTTCAAGGCAGGCCTGGATGCAGTTTCCGAGTGAATTCGACGTCATCGTGGTCGGCGGCGGCCACGCCGGCACCGAAGCCGCCCTCGCCGCCGCACGCATGGGCTGCAGCACCCTCCTTCTGACACACAGTATTGAGACGCTGGGCCAGATGTCATGCAATCCGTCGATCGGCGGCATTGGCAAGGGGCATCTGGTGAGGGAGGTCGATGCTCTGGGCGGCGCCATGGCGCTTGCCACCGACGAAGCCGGCATTCAGTTTCGAACGCTGAATCGCTCGAAGGGACCGGCGGTGCGCGCAACCCGTGCCCAAGCGGACCGGGTGCTCTACCGGCGCGCCATTCGCGCGCGCCTGGAGAACCAGCCGCACCTGACGCTGTTCCAGCAGGCTGTCGACGATATCCTGCTCGAGGGTGACCGCGCCTGCGGCGTGGTGACGCAGCTCGGTATCCGCTTTCGCGGCCGCGCCGTGGTGCTCACGGCGGGCACATTCCTCTCGGGCCGCGTTCACGTTGGATTGCAGAACTACGAGGCGGGTCGTGCAGGAGATCCTGCGTCAGTGACGCTGGCGGCGCGGCTGCGGGAGATGCATCTGCCGGTGGGACGGCTGAAGACGGGAACGCCGCCGCGTTTGGATGGCCGCACGGTCGACTATTCGGTCATGGAAACGCAGCCCGGGGATACCCCCGAGCCCGTTTTCTCGTTCCTCGGGGACCGAGGCATGCACCCGCGGCAGTTGCCCTGCTGGCTCACGCACACCAATGAGAGGACGCACGAGTTGATCCGCGCGGCCTTGGATCGCTCACCCATGTATACCGGCGCGATAAAGGGGGTCGGGCCGCGTTATTGCCCCTCGATCGAGGACAAGATCCATCGCTTTGCCGGCAAGGAGAGCCACCAGATCTTTCTCGAGCCCGAGGGCCTGGAGACGCACGAAATCTACCCGAACGGCATCTCCACCAGCTTGCCTTTCGACGTGCAGCTGCAGCTGGTGCGCTCGATTCGCGGGCTCGAGCAGGCGCACATCCTGCGCCCGGGCTACGCCATCGAGTACGATTACTACGATCCGCGCAATCTCAAGTCTTCGCTCGAAACGAAGAGCGTCGCCGGCCTTTTCTTCGCCGGCCAGATCAACGGCACCACGGGCTACGAGGAAGCTGCCGCGCAAGGTCTGCTGGCGGGCATCAATGCCGGACTGCAGGCGCGTGGCGAAGCGCCCTGGTGCCCGCGCCGTGACGAGGCGTACATGGGCGTGCTCGTCGACGATCTCGTGACGCGCGGTGTATCGGAGCCCTACCGCATGTTTACCAGCCGCGCCGAATACCGACTGGCGCTGCGCGAGGACAACGCCGATCTACGGCTCACCGAGATAGGGCGCCGCCTGGGCGTGGTCGACGACGCGCGCTGGCGGGCCTATTGCGAAAAGCGCGACGCTATCGCCATAGAGCAGGCGCGCTTGGATCAGCTCTGGGCCGGCCCGCGCACAGTTTCGGTGGAGGATGCGGTGCGTGTGCTCGGGCAGCCGCTGGAGCGTGAGTACTCGTACAGCGCGCTGCTACGCCGTCCTAACGTAAGTTATCGATCACTTATGAAATTGCCAAGTGCTGGCAAGGGTGTAGACAGCGACGTCGTTGCCGAGCAGCTCGAGATCCAGGCCAAATACCGCGGCTACGTCGAGCGCCAGCGGGAGGAAGTGCAGCGGCGCGCGCAGCAGGAGGATCAACGCCTGCCGCCGGATGTGGACTATGCCGCCGTGCGCGGCTTGTCGAAGGAGGTGCAGCAGACGCTGCAGCGCCACCGGCCCGAAACGCTCGGCCAGGCTACGCGCCTCTCGGGGGTGACGCCGGCGGCGATCGCGCTGCTCCTGGTGCACTTGAAGCGGGCTGCCCCGCTGCAGAAAAAAAGTGCATGACGCCGCCCGCCGCGCTGCGGCGCGGGCTTGCCGACCTCGGCCTGCCGCTGGACGAGGCCGCGCAGCAGAAGCTTCTCGCCTTTGTCGAGCTGCTGGCGAAGTGGAACAAGACCTATAACCTGACCGCGATCCGCGATCCGCTGCAAATGATCAGCCATCACCTGCTCGACTCCCTGGCGGTGCTGTCGCACCTGCCCGAAGGCACGCTCGCCGACGTCGGCTCCGGCGGCGGCCTGCCGGGCATTCCGCTCGCGATCGCCGAGCCGGGGCGCCGCGTGACGCTGAACGATGGCAATCACAAGAAAGCCGCGTTCCTGCAGCAGGCCATCATCGAGCTCAAGCTGGCCAACGCCGACGTGCACACGGGGCGCGTGCAGGCGTGGCGGCCGGCAAGCCCGTTCGCGTGTGTAATCGCGCGCGGCTTTGCCGGGCTCGCGCAGTTCATCGCCAGCTGCCGCCACCTCGTGCGCGCCGGCGGCGTGCTCGCGGCGATGAAGGGCGTGTACCCGAAGGACGAACTGGATCGCCTTCCGGCAGGTGCTGATTGCCGCGACGTGCGCCGCCTGCGGGTACCGCTGCTCGATGCGCAGCGCCACCTGGTGTTGTGCCGCTGCGCGCCATGAGCGATGCGCGCATCGTCTGCGTGGTGAACCAGAAGGGCGGGGTCGGCAAGACCACGACCAGCGTGAACCTGGCCGCGGCGCTGGCGCGCGCCGGGCAGCGCACGCTGCTGGTGGATCTGGATCCACAGGGCAACGCCACCATGGGCAGCGGCATCGACAAGCGCGCCGCGGCGCGCACGGTGTATCACGTACTGCTCGGCCTGGGCGAGATCGCCAAGATTCGCCTGCGCTCCGAGCAGGGCGGCTACGATTTGCTGCCGGCCAATCGCGAGCTCGCCGGCGCCGAGGTGGAGCTCGTGGAGCTGAACAACCGCGAAGGCCGGCTCAAGGCGGCGCTGTCGGGCGTGCGCGGCGAATACGATTTCATCTTCATCGACTGCCCGCCGTCGCTGTCGCTGCTCACGCTGAACGGCCTGGTCGCGGCGCAATCGGTGCTGATCCCGATGCAATGCGAGTACTACGCGCTCGAAGGCCTGTCGGACCTCGTCGGCACCATCAAGCGCGTGCGCGCCCACCTCAATCCGCAACTGGAAATCACCGGGCTGGTGCGCACCATGTACGACGCGCGCAACACGCTGGCGCAGCAGGTTTCGGCGCAGCTGGAGACGCATTTCGGCGACAAGGTCTACCGCAGCCTCGTGCCGCGCAACGTGCGCCTGGCCGAGGCACCGAGCTACGGCATCCCGGCCGTGGTCTGGGATCCCGAGTCCAAGGGCGCGCAGGCCTATGTGGCACTCGCGCAAGAGATGCTCGGGCGCGAGCGCGCCGGCGTGCCGGCGGCCGAAGCATGAATCAGAAGCGCAAAGGCCTTGGGCGCGGCCTGGAGGCGCTGCTCGGCGGCGACGAAGCGCCGCGGGACACGCTTGCCACGCTGCCGGTGGCACGCATCCGGCCCGGGCGCTACCAGCCGCGCACGCGCATGGACCAGGAAGCGCTGGCCGAGCTCGCCTCGTCGATCCAGTCACAGGGCCTGATGCAGCCGGTACTGGTGCGCCCGGTGGACCGCGAGCGCTACGAGCTGATCGCCGGCGAACGGCGCTGGCGTGCAGCACAGATGGCCGGCCTGCAGGAGATCCCGGCGCTGGTGCGCGAGGTGGCCGACGAATCGGCCCTCGCCATGTCGCTCATCGAGAACATCCAGCGCGAGAACCTCAATCCGATGGAGGAGGCCGCAGGCCTGCAGCGCCTGGTGGACGAATTCCGCATGACCCACGAGCAGGCGGCCGACGCCGTGGGGCGCTCGCGCAGCGCCACCACCAACCTGCTCCGGCTGCTGCGCCTCCCCAAGCCGGTGCAGGCCATGGTGATGGAAGGGGTGCTGGAGATGGGCCATGCGCGCGCCCTGCTGTCGCTCGACGGTGCGCGCCAGATCGAGGCCGCGAACCGCATTGCGGCGCGCGGCCTGTCGGTGCGCGAGGCCGAGGCGACGGTCGGTAACATGCAGCGCGGCCGGACGGCGCGCCGCGCGCGCAAGAGCGATCGCGACCTCGCGCGCCTCGAAGAAGAGGTCTCGGGCCGGCTGGGAACGACCGTGGAGATCCGCGCCGGGCGCAAGGGTCGCGGCAAGCTCATCGTGCACTACTCGGGCCTGGACCATCTCGATCAGTTGCTGAAGAAGCTGCGATGAAGCGGTAGTCATATTGCGCCGCAACGCGTTGACCATTCTTGGCGCAAGCAGATAAAATTCCACCGCTTTGCGGGGTGCGTAGGGCGTGAACGTGAGTCTGGGCAACCTGCAAAGGCCGATCCGCACTGTCTTGCGGTGGCAATTGGTGGTCACCGTCGCTCTCGCGCTGACGGGGGGGATTCTGGCTGGAGCCGAAGGCGCGCTCTCCGCAGCCCTCGGGGGAGCGGTCAGCATCTGCGCCGGGGGAGCAGCCGCAGTCGTGGCATCGATAGGCAGAGCGCGGTCCGCAGGGGAGGTCCTGATCGGCGCATTGGTGGCCGAAGGCGTCAAGATCGGTCTCCTCGTGATCCTGCTGTGGCTGGTGCTGGCGACGTACAAGGGCGTCGTGGCGCCCGCGTTTTTCGGATCGTTCATTGCGACGGTTCTGATCTTCGGCATGGCTTTTTTTGTACGCGAGAACGACTGAAAAAATGGCTGCCGGCAAAGACTTCAACGCCACGGATTACATCCAGCACCACCTGACGTTTCTCACGAAACCCGTGGGCGACGGTGGCTTCTGGTCATTGAACGTCGATACGCTGATCACGTCCGTTCTGGTGGGTGTGCTGGCGATGGGCGCCATCGGGTGGGTGGTGCGCGGTGCAACCTCGGGCGTGCCCGGCGTGCGCCAGGCTCTCGTCGAGTGGCTGATCGAGTTCGTCGACGATCAGGTCAAAGGTATTTTTCACCACGGTGACCGCAACAAGTTCGTGGCGCCGGCGGCGCTCACCGTTTTCGTGTGGGTATTGGTGATGAACGCGATGGACTTCCTGCCGATCGATATCGTCGTCGCACCGCTGGAGTGGGCCGGGCTGCACGCCTGGCGGCCGGTGCCTACGGCCGACGTCAATACCACTTTCGCGCTCGCGCTGTCGGTGTGGCTGCTGATGATCTGGTTCTCGATCGCCGCCAAGGGCTTGGGCGGCTGGATCCACGAGTTGTTTTGCGCTCCCTTCGGCAAGAGCCCCCTGCTGTGGATCCCCAATCTGCTGCTCAACGCCATCGAGTATGTGTCGAAGCCGCTGTCGCACGCGCTGCGCCTGTTCGGCAACATGTACGCGGGCGAGATCATTTTTCTGCTCCTCTGGCTGCTCGCGGCCACCGGCGTGTTCGGCTCGCTGCTCGCCGTTCTGTTCGGCGTGAGCTGGGCGATCTTCCACATTCTCATCGTGGTGCTGCAGGCCTACATCTTCATGATGCTGACCGTGGTCTACATCGCCATGGCCCACGAGCACCACTGATTTCGAGTTCGATTCGATTTACCGTTCAGAAAGGAAAGCAACATGGAAAAGCTTCAGATGCTGGCGATGATCCAGGCCTACACGGGCATCGGCATCGGCCTGATGATCGGTGTGGGCGCCGCCGGCGCGTGCATCGGCATCGGCATCATGTCGAGCAAGTTCCTCGAGGCGGCGGCGCGCCAGCCCGAGCTCACCAATGCGCTGCAGGTGAAGGTGTTCCTGCTGCTCGGCCTGATCGACGCCTCGTTCATCATCGGCGTCGGCCTCGCCATGATGTTCGCCTTCGCCAACCCGCTGCTCGCCGTCATCCAGTAGGCGCCGCGGCGCGCTAGAGGTTCGCTATGAGCTTCAATCTCACGCTGATCGCGCAGGCGGTGACGTTCGCGCTGTTCATCCTGTTCACCGCAAAGGTGATCTGGCCATGGATGCTGAGCAAGATCGAGGCGCGGCAGAAAACCATCGCCGACGGGCTGGCCGCCGCCGAGCAGGGCCACAAGTCGCTGGAAGCCTCCAAGCGCCAGGCCGAGGACGCCATCGGGCAGGCGCGCGGCCGCTCGAACGAGATCCTGGCGCAGGCCGAGAGGCGCGCCGCGCAGATGGTCGAGGAGGCGAAGAACGCCGCGCGCCAGGAAAGCGAGCGCGAGAAGGCCGCCGCCAAGGCCGAGATCGAGCAGGAAGCGGCGCGTGCGCGCGAGCAGTTGCGCGACCAGGTCGCCGCGCTCGCCGTCGCCGGCGCGGAGAAGATCCTGCGCCGCGAAGTGGACGCCAAAACGCACGCCGAGCTCCTCGAGCAGATCAAGAGGCAGCTCTAGGGCATGGCCGAGCCTAGCACCATCGCGCGACCGTACGCCGCAGCGGTGTTCGCGCTCGCCGACGGCGCCGGCAAGCTCGCCGAGTGGTCGGCGGCGCTCGCCAATCTCGCCGCGGTGGTCGAGGACGCGCGCGTGCGCGAGGCGGTTTCCGACCCGAACCTGTCCGCCGCGCAGGCCGCCGGACTGCTGACCTCGATCCTCGCCGGCAAGCTCTCCGGCGACGCGCAAAACCTGGTGCGCGTGCTGGCCGAGAACGGCCGCCTCGACGTGCTGCAGGAGATCCGCACGCAGTACGAGGCCCTGAAGAACGAGCGCGAGGGCGTGGTCGAGGCCGAGGTGATTTCGGCATTCGCGATGAGCGCAGCGCAGGTCGCCGACCTGGTGTCACGCCTGGAGAAGAAGACCGGGCGCAAGGTCAAGGCGCGCGTCAGCGTCGATCAGAACCTGATCGGCGGCGTCAAGGTCGTGCTCGGCGACAAGGTCATCGATGGCACCGCGCGCGCCCGGCTCGGCGCGCTCGAGGCCGCACTGAAAGCCTAAGGAGCAGTCATGCAACTGAACGCGTCCGAAATCTCGGAACTGATCAAGAGCCGCATCCAGAGCCTGGACGCGAGCGCGCAGATGCGCACGCAGGGAACTGTGGTGTCGGTGACCGACGGCATCTGCCGCGTCCACGGCCTCTCGGACGTGATGCAGGGCGAGATGCTGGAATTCCCGAAGAGCACCTTCGGTCTGGCGCTGAACCTCGAGCGCGACTCGGTCGGCGCGGTGATCCTAGGCGAGTACCTGCACATCACGGAGGGCGACACGGTGAAGTGCACCGGCAAGATCCTCTCGGTGCCGGTAGGCCCGGAGCTGCTCGGCCGCGTGGTGAACTCGCTCGGCCTGCCGATCGACGGCAAGGGACCGATCAAGACCAAGATGACCGACGTCATCGAAAAGGTCGCGCCGGGCGTGATCGCACGGCAATCGGTGTCGCAGCCGGTGCAGACGGGGCTCAAGGCGATCGACGCCATGGTGCCGATCGGCCGCGGCCAGCGCGAGCTGATCATCGGCGACCGGCAGACCGGCAAGACCGCGGTGGCGGTGGACACCATCATCAACCAGAAGGGCAAGGACCTGTTCTGCGTGTACGTGGCGATCGGGCAAAAGGCCTCGACCATCGCCAACGTGGTGCGAAAGCTCGAGGAGCACGGCGCCATGGAGTACACCATCATCGTCGCGGCCTCGGCGTCCGAATCGGCGGCCATGCAGTACATCGCCCCGTATTCCGGCTGCACCATGGGCGAGTACTTCCGCGACCGCGGCCAGGACGCGCTCATCATCTACGACGACCTGACCAA
>Ga0326597_10000981_pt1 | contig 47708 bp, 41 predicted proteins | sample RVTome_12_FD_203789 | JGI IMG/M metagenome (GOLD analysis project Ga0326597, IMG submission 203789) | Soil microbial communities from uranium-contaminated site in the Upper Colorado River Basin, Wyoming, United States - RVT100D185 | ecosystem: Environmental > Terrestrial > Soil > Contaminated >...
TCCCAGCCCGTGTCCGCGTGGCGCACCGTGACGGCGATGCGCCATTGCCCGAACACGCGTTTCACGGCCACATGCTCTATCTCCACCGGACTGGCCTGCACGGGCAGCAGCCCCGTCATGATCCACAGCACCATGGCCAGTCCAGCCAGGCCCATTCGACCGCTCCCACCCCACGCCATTGCCTTTCGCCGTCGTCGCCCCATGCCGCCACCTCCCCGTGCGGGTTCCTGCGCCGGTGTCGCATGATTCCGCCGCCGTGGCCAGTGGTGCCGGCACCCGGACGGGGCGCAGACACTCGGGAGCGGCGTCAGCGAGCGTTCGCCTGGCATTGACCGCTTAAAGCCTTTTCCGCTGAAAATTGCCACCGCCGCGCCTTTTGCGATAAGGGGAGGGGACCGTCCAGTGCCCGCATGCCGCCCAGGTCGGCGGGCCATGACCTGTCGCGGCCGGGCTGCCGCCTGGCGGCAGTACCGCGCGGCACGATCAACAGAGGAGCGTTCGATGAAAGTCGTCAGCAATGCATTCGCAGACAACGCGCCGATGCCCGACAAGTACGCCTTTCAGATCCCTGATCCGAAGGAGCACGCCACCATGGGGCCTAACATCAGCCCCCACCTGAAATGGAGCGATGCCCCGGCGGGCACCAAATCCTTCGTCCTGCTGTGCGTGGACGTGGACGTGCCCACCGTGTTCGACAATTTCAACGTCGAGGGTACGACCATGAGCAAGGACATGCCGCGGCAGTCCTTGATGCACCAGGTGCTGGTGGATATTCCCCCGACGATCACGGAGCTTCCCGAAGGCGCGGAATCGGAAGGGGTGGTGCCCAAGGGCAAGCCGATCGGCAAGACGCCCTTCGGCGTACGCGGCGCCAATGGCTACACGGGCTTCATGGCCGACAATCCCGACATGGCCGGCAACTACGGCGGCTACGACGGCCCCGCGCCGCCGTGGAACGACGAGCTGCCCCACCGCTACGAATTCCGCGTGTATGCGCTGGATATCCCCTCCCTCGGGCTGTCCGGACCGTTCACGGGGGAGCAGGCGCTGGAGAAAATGCAGGGACACATCCTGGCCGAGGCCAAGATCACCGGCACCTACGCGCTCAATCCGGCACTGCGCTAGCAGCAACGGCACTGCGCTAGCAGCAACGGCACTGCGCTAGCAGCAACGGCACTGCGCTAGCAGCAACGGCACTGCGCTAGCAGCAACGGCACTGCCCTGGCAGCAACGGCACTGCGCTGGCAGCAACGGCACTGCGCTAGCAGCAACGGCACTGCGCTGGCAGCAACGGCACTGCCCTGGCAGCAACGGCACTGCCCTGGCAGCAAGGGTACTGCGGTAGCCGCAAACCGCACTGCCCAGCCGCACCGGCGGGCGGCCTGCCACAGGACCGCCCGTCCCCCCAATGCCGGGGATGCCCGCCCCAGGGCGTTCCCACCGTTCCCTGATCACGCCGTGCGCACCCCGAGGGAAGCCTTCCCATGAGCGCAGCGGTCTTCTGGGCTACCCTGATCCTTGTGCTCCTGCTCACCGCGGTGGGCTGGGCGCTATTCGACCGCTTCGTGCGCCGCCGGGAACCGCCGGCGCCCACGGATACCGTGCGCGAGGAAGTGCGCCGCTTCCGCGAGCATCCCGCGGACTTCGCCCCGCTGTATCGCCCCGGCATGAACCATCGCGCCATCGCGGCGGAGGTCGACGGTGTGCTGGGCCAGATCGAGCAGGCGGCCAGAGCCCACCAGGATGAGGTGCGCCTGGAGATGCCTGACATGGACACGGCACGCGTGGCGGCGGAGATTCTCGTGCGCTTCGGGTACCGCAGCGTGGTGCAACGGGGTTTGCGGCTGATGCTGCGCGTGAGCTGGCAAGGGGACTGAACGGCCCGTCATTTGACATTCCGGCTCCCCCTTGGAAGGCTTGCCGTCCATTCACAGAACGCAGATTGCCACGGCACGGGCTCCCCGGCTGCCGACATTCCCCGGTTGTCCCACCCAGCGGTTGGGAAAGGTTTCGAGCGGGTATTGCGGTATTGCCGGCACAGCCCCGCCGACAACTCAACACGGGGTCGCATCATGTCTGAAATCCGTCGAGAGCCAAGCATCCACCCCGGCGTCCATCAGGTCGCCGACGAATTGCGCAGTGGGGCCCTGCCCCGGCGGGAATTTCTGCGCATCGCGACATTGCTGGGCCTGTCCGCCCCGGCGGCCTACGCCATGGCCTCGCGCATCCTGGGCGAGCCGCTGGTGTCCGAAGCCAGGGCCCAGGGCACACCCAAGCGCGGCGGCATGCTGCGCTGCTCCATGCGCGTGCAGGAGATGGCAGACCCGGCCACCTTCGACTGGACGGAGAAGTCCAACGTGGCCCGGCAGGTGCTGGAATACCTCACCATCACCGGGCCGGACAACGTGACCCGCCCCTACCTGTGCGAGCGCTGGGAGGCCTCCGACGATCTGAAGACCTGGACGCTCCACCTGCGGCGCGGGGTGCAGTGGAACAACGGGGACGCCTTCAATGCGGATGACGTGGTGTTCAATTTCAAGCGTTGGCTGGACCCGCAGACGGGCTCGTCCAACATGGGCCTGTTCAGCGCCATGGTCTCCGGTGAGGGCGACAAGCAGCGCATGACCCCCGGGGCCGTGGAGAAGGTGGATGCCCACACGGTGCGGCTGCACCTGAACCGGCCCGAACTGGCCATTCCCGAGAACCTGTACAACTACCCCACGCCCATCGTCCATCGCCGCTTCGAAGAAGAGGGCGGCGACTTCTCCAAGAACCCTGTGGGCACCGGGCCCTTCCAACTGGCGGAATTCGAGGTGGGCCGCAAGGCGGTACTGCGCCGCCGCGACGGCTATTGGGGCGATGCACCATACCTGGACGGCATCACCTACATCGACCACGGGGACGAGGCCTCCGCCGGACTGGCGGCCCTGGCCTCCGATCAGGTGGACATGGTCTACGAGGCCTTCGTGGAGCAGCTCGACGTGATCAAGCGCATTCCGGGCGCCCGGCTGTACGAGACCGTGACGGCCCAGACCGGCGTGGCGCGCATGCAGACGGACGAAAAGCCCTTCGACGATCCCCGTGTGCGCACCGCCGTGCGCCTGTGCCAGGACCACCAGCGCCTGCTGGATCTGGCCTATCGCGGTCGCGGCGCCCCGGCCCAGGACCATCACGTTTCCGAGGTGCATCCGGACTATGCCCCCATGCCCACGCCCAAGCAGGACTATGCCAAGGCGCGGCAACTGCTGCGGCAGGCGGGTTATCCGGACGGCATCGACCTCAAGATTGACGTGAAGAAAGAGCCGCCGTGGGAGCTGGCCGTGGTGCAGGCCCTGAAGCAGATGTGCGAGCCCGCCGGCATCCGCATCAATATCAACGTGCTGCCCAACGCCCAGTACTGGGAAATCTGGAACAAGACGCCCTTCGGCTTCACGGCCTGGACGCACCGGCCCCTGGGTGTGATGGTGCTGAACCTGGCCTATCGCTCAGGGGTGCCCTGGAACGAATCCCACTACAACAATCCGGAATTCGACCGGGTGCTGGATGCCGCCAGCGCCACGCTGCCGGTTGCCGAGCGGCGCAAGCACATGGCCAAGTTGCAGCGCTTGCTGCAGCAGGACGCCGTGATCGCCCAGCCCCTGTGGCGCTCGGTGTTTGCGGCCAGCAACAACAGGGTGCAGGGTTACGCACTGCACCCCACGGCCTATCATCAGCTGGGCAAGGTCTGGCTGAGCTAGGGCCACGCCCGGCGCCGGCAAGCCGCGCCGGGCCGCGACTGCTTCGGCACTGGGAGGGCGATGGCGCGCTTCATCATGAAACGGCTGTTGACCATGGCCGCGACCATGGTGCTCGTGTCGCTGATCCTGTTCGTCCTGATGGAATTCTCGCCCGGCTCCGTGGCCACCAAGGTGCTGGGCCCCTATTCCTCCGAGCAGCAGCGCCATCTGTGGCTGGAGGCCCATGGCTACCTGGAGCCCCTGCACTGGCGCTACCTGACCTGGCTGGGTGACCTGCTGCAGGGAGACTTCGGCGAATCCACCCGCTTCAAGGTACCCGTCTCCGAGGTGCTATGGCCCCGCCTGGGCGCCACCGCGCTGCTGGGAGGGGTGGTGCTGGTGCTGTTGGTGCCCCTGTCCCTGGGGCTGGGCGTACTGGCCGGGATGCGCGAAGGCTCGGCGCTGGACCGCGTGATCTCTCTGGGCAGCATCGTCACCACCTCCGTGCCGGAGTTCGCCAGTGCCGTGATCCTGGGGGCGGTGTTCGTCTTCTGGTTGGGCTGGCTGCCCGGGACGAGCAGCATGGCCAGCGGCTTCCGCATCCAGGAGCTGATCCTGCCCGCCGCCGTGCTGGTGCTCTACGACGCGGGCTACGTGGCGCGCATGACGCGGGCCTCCATGGTGGAAGTGATGGGCATGCCCTACATTCGCGCCGCCGTGCTGCGCGGACTGCCCGCGTGGCGCGTGATCCTGGGCCATGCCCTGCGCAACGCCCTGATCACGCCCTTCACGGTGATCCTGCTCCAGGTCAACTGGCTGCTCTCCGGCGTCATCGTGGTGGAATTCTTCTTTGCCTACAAGGGCTTCGGCAGCCTGCTGCTGGAGGCGGCGCTGAACCAGGACCTGTTTCTCATCGAGGCCTGCACCATGGTCGCCGTGGTGGTGGCGGTGGGCACGCAGACCCTGGCCGACATCGGCTACCGCTTCCTCAATCCCCGCATCCGCCTGCACGAGACCCCATGATCGCATCGGAAAGCGCCAATGACCGTAGCGGCACGCTGCTGCGCGGCATGCGCGGCGTCGCCCGCCTGCGCGAAAGCCCGGTGGCCATGGCCGGGGCGGGCATCGTGCTGCTGTGGCTGCTGGTGGCGCTGCTGGCGCCGTGGTTGGCGCCCTTTCCGCCCAACGCGACCATGATGCCCTTCGCCGAGCCGGGCGCCACCGATGCGCATGGCGCCGTGTTCTGGCTGGGCACGGACCACATCGGGCGGGATATTCTCTCGCGCATCGTGTGGGGCTCGCGCACGGTGCTGTTCTATGCGCCCCTGGCCACGGCCACGTCTTATGCGGTTGGCGTGGTGCTGGGGCTGCTGGCGGGCTATCAGCGGGGCTGGCTGGACGAGTTGCTTTCGCGGGCGGGCGACCTGGTGCTCTCCTTTCCGGTACTGGTGCTCTACATCCTGGTGGTGGCCACCTTCGGCTCCTCCGGCCTGAACATCGTGCTGGCCGTCACCTTCACCAGCGCGCCGGGAGTGATGCGCCTGGTGCGGGGACTGGTGCTGGAGCTACGCGAGCGGGAGTTCGTCGCGGCGGCCCAGATGCGTGGGGAGTCGCGGGCCTTCATCCTGTTCGTGGAGATACTGCCCAATGTGCGCGGGCCGCTGATTGTGGATGCCTGCCTGCGGCTGGGCTACGTGATCATCACCATCGGCGTGCTGGGCTTTCTGGGGCTGGGCCTGCCGCCGCCGGATCCGGACTGGGGCGGCATGGTCAACGAGACGCGGGCCATGGCCCTGGCCTTCCCCCACATGGCGCTGTATCCCTGCCTGGCCATCAGCTCGCTGGTGCTGGGGTTCAATCTGCTGGCCGACGGGCTGCGCGAAATCATGCTGGAGGCGTAGGCCATGGGCGACCCCCTGCTGAGCGTGGAGCAGCTCTCCGTGACCTACCGCACCCGCGCGGGCGAGCTGCCCGCCGTGCGCGGCGTGTCCTTCGACATCGGCGTGGGCGAGGGCCTGGGGCTGGTGGGGGAATCGGGCTGCGGCAAGTCCACCGTGGCCTACGCGCTGATGGGCTACCTGGGCCGCACGGGGCGCATCAGCGAGGGCAGCATCCGCTACCGGGGGCGGGAACTGGCGTCGCTGAGCGACCGGCAGCGGCGGGATTTGTGGGGCGGCGAACTGGCCATGATCCATCAGGATCCCATCGGCGCGCTGAACCCCGTCGTGCGCATCGGCAAGCAGCTCATCGAAACGGCCCGCGCCAACGCCAGACTCACCCGTGGCGAGGCGGAGTCACGGGCCCTGGCAGCGCTGGACGAGGTGCAGTTCCCGGACACCATGGCGGCCCTGCGGCGCTACCCCCATGAGCTGTCGGGAGGCCAGCAGCAGCGCATCGGTATCGCCATGGCGCTCATCGGGCGGCCTAAGCTGCTGATCATGGACGAGCCCACCACCGGGCTCGACGTGACCATCGAGGCGGCGATCCTGGAGCTGGTGGCCGAGCTGCGCCGGCGCCACGACATGGCGCTGCTCTACATCACCCACAACCTGGGCACGCTGCCCCGCGTGTGCGACCGCGCCGGGGTGCTCTATGGCGGGGTGATGGCGGAGACCGGGAGCCTGGCGGAGGTCTTCGGCCGGCCGGCCCACCCCTACACCCACGGCCTGCTGGACTGCCTGCCGGACCTGGAGACGGACCATGGGGCGCGGCGCCTGGCGCCCATTGCCGGGCGAGTGCCCATGCCGGGCGAGATCGACCTCGGCTGCCCATTTGCACCGCGCTGCGACTATGCCATCAGCGAATGCGCCATGGCGCACATCCCCCTGCAGCGGGTGTCCGACGACCATGCGGTGGCCTGCATCCGCCTGGCGGAGTTGCCCCCCTGGGCACCGGCGCCCCCAGTGGCAGAGGCGGCTGTGGCCGATTTCACCGCCGCCGCGCCGCTGCTGCGGGTGCGCGGGTTATGCAAGACCTTCGGGGGCGAGGACACCCTGCTGTCCACCCTGCTCGGCAACGACGCGCCGACGCCCGTGGTGGCCCTGCGGGACGTGGACGTGGAGAGCGCTCCGGGAGAGACCCTGGCCATCGTCGGCGAATCGGGCAGCGGCAAGTCCACCCTGGCGCGCATCCTGGCCGGGCTGGACACTGCTGATGCGGGCCAGGCCACCTTGCGCGGCGAACCCATCGCCCAGCAGCCGGTGAACCATCGCAGCGGCGCCCTGCGCAAGTCCCTGCAGATGGTGTTTCAGAATCCGGACAGCACGCTCAATCCCAGCCACACGGTGGGCTTCGCCATCACGCGCGCCCTGAAGTGTCTGTCCGGCTCCTGCACCACGGCCGAGGTGGAGGCACTGTTGGAGGCCGTGCAACTGCCCGCGCAGCTCGCACGGCGGCGGCCGGCCCATCTCTCCGGCGGCCAGAAGCAGCGGGCCGCCATTGCGCGGGCACTGGCCGGCGAGCCTGCGCTGATCCTGGCGGATGAGCCCGTCTCGGCGCTGGACGTGTCGGTGCAGGCGGCCATCGTCAACCTGCTGGCCGACATTCAGGCCGAACGGGGCATGGGGATGATCTTCATTTCCCATGATCTGGCCGTGGTGCGCTATCTGGCGGACCGCGTGGCCGTGCTTTACGGGGGCATGGTGATGGAAGCCGGGCCGACGGATGCCGTGTTCCAGCCGCCCCATCACCCCTACACCCAGGCGCTGCTCGCCGCGGCCCCGGACCTGTCCCGCACCCAGCAGGACGATCAGGCCACGCCGTTGCCCGCCGCCTCGGAAGGGATTTCCCAGGAAGGTTGCCCCTTCCATCCCCGCTGCCCCCACAAAGTGGGGCCGATCTGCGAGACCCAGCGCCCGCCCCGGCGCACCACCGCCGTCGGCGGACACCGCATCGTGTGCCACATCCCTATCGCGGAGCTTGCGTCGCTGGAGCCGGTGTAGGCTGTGTCTGAAAAGGCTGCTGCGAGAGCCTTTGCCTCTCGCGCTCTCCAGCAGGGAGCTGCGCCCCCTGCGCCCCATTCAGATCAAGCATTGGCATGGCTGCAAAGCGGCCATGCCAATCCATCAGGGGAGCGCGAGGGGGCCTGCTCCCTCGCAGCAGTCGTTGTTCACAGGCTTCTAGGGCAGGTCCGGATTGATCGGCACCATGCCGGGCGCATAGGACGCCTGGATGCCCGCCACCGCCGGGTCGGCGCTGTAGGTGTCCTGCAAGGATATCGCCGGCGCGGAGACGGGGGCACCCAGGGTATTGTTCGGCAGGCTGGAGAGATTCAGGTCGGGCGTGAACCCGTAGAGGTAGACCATGGTCGCCTTGTCCCGGTTGCTCAGCGTGGTGAGGCCCGTGGCGAAGGGGTACATGATGTCCGCGCTGTCCCAGCTGTGGCTCCAGATGCCCAGCATGTGCCCGAACTCATGCACCGCGATGGTGCGGATCAGGCTAGCACTGTTGTTGGAGAACCCGTTGGCGTTGCTGCGCGTGGTGATGACCATGCGCCGCGAGGGATCCTGGGTCGTGTTGATGGCGGCAAAGCCCAGCACACCGGTCGAGACGCCCGTGCCGTCGTCCCACAGCACCTTCACGTCGTTGCCGCCGCTGGTGATGAAGCTTACGGCCATGCCCAGGCTGTTGAGCACCTCCTGCCAGTCCAGGATGCCCTGCTGGAATGCCGCGTCGTCACCCGCGTCGCAGCCGGCCAATACACCGCAGCCCGGGTCCTCGAACACGATGGTGTCGCCGGCCTGCCAGTGCAACAGAAAGCCCTGCGTCGTGAAAGGCATGTAGTCGTCCGCCTCGCTGGTCTCGTCCGAGCTGATGAGCAACGGCACGCCCTCATCGCCACAGGCGCCCAGCAGCATGGCGGACAGCCCAAGCAGCATGATGGTCAGATAGATGCGCATGGCCACCATCACAGATAGAGATTCACGGTCAGGTGTATGCCGAAGCCACTGAGCACGAAATCCATGTCCACCGGCCGGCCCAGTTCGTCCAGGCCCGGGCGGTCGTCGCTGCTCGAGATGGTGTGCACGCTGCCCGTGTAGCGCAGCCCGGCCTGCCAGCCCAGCCGCTTGCCGCGGGCGCCGTAGGCCGCCTCCAGCAGCACCAGGTTGCCGTCGCTGGTGTCCTTGGCACTGCCCCCATTGTCCGACAGGTTGGTCGTCAGGATGGACTCGTCCTTGTAACCCTCCATCTGCCGCTCCAGCGAGTTCACGCCCAGCCCTGCCGCCAGGGAGATGTTGTCCGTGGCCAGATAGCGAAAGGTGAAGATGGTCTGATTGAGGGTGAACGTGGCCGACTCGTCAGTGCCGTTCAGATTCTCATAGTCGAAGCCGCCGGTCAGCGAATCGAGCTCCACGCCCACCGAGGCACGCTCCGACGCCATGTAGGCCACCCCGATGCGCCGCCCGGTCAGCACCAGGGCGTCCACCTTGAAGCGCCGGTTGAGGAAGTCCCCGTAGCCCGATGCACTCGACAGGTTGATGTTGTGGGTCAGGTAGCCCGCGGAAAAGATGACCTCTCCCTGCCGCGCCCAGGCGGCGCCCGGCCCCAGCACGCACAGCAGGGCCAGCACCGCGCAGCCCGGCGCCAGCCACCTGGCCATGCCCTGTCCTCGGCGTCCCACGGCGCACCGGGGCCGGGGCGCCATGCCGCCTGGCTTGGCGGCAGCCATGGGCTGTGGATCGGATTCAGCGGTTGTCATGCGCGCTCCCAGTCGAAACAGCATCACTCAACGGATTGTCGCCATTATGCCAGGAAACCCCGCCGGGGCAATTCCTCACGTCAATGCCGTCGGCGCCGGCGTTGCCAAGCGTCGCGCCGGGCGGCTATACAGGGGAAGTCCGCAGACCGATCGCCGGGCCACACCATCTTTCTCCTTCCGCCCAGCACGAGGATTCATGGCTGTACGCTACTACGATTGGATCGCCCATCATGCGCGCCGCGCGCCGGACAAGCTGGCCGCGGTGGATCTGGCCACGGCCCGACGCTTCACCTATGGGCAGTTCGAGCAGCGGGTGGGCCGGCTGGCCGCGCACCTGCGCAACCGCATGGGCGTGGCCGAAGGCGAACGGGTGGCCGTGCTGGCGCCCAACAGCACGGATGTGTTCGAGATCCAATTTGCCTGCGCCCGCATCGGCGCCATTTTCGTGCCGCTCAACTGGCGCCTGGCCGTGCCGGAGCTGGAGTTCATCCTGCGCGACGCGGACCCCAAGTTGCTCATCTTCGACACGGAATTCTCCGGCCCCGCCGGCGACCTGCTGCGCACCTGCAGCATCGGGCAGCACCTGGAGCTGAACGGCACCGGGGCCCCGAGCAGCTACGAGCAGGCCCTGGCCCAGGCGGCGGGCCCGTACACCTGGGCCCACCAGACCCATGACGACGTGTCCACCATTCTCTACACCTCCGGCACCACGGGGCTGCCCAAGGGCGCGATGGTCACCCACCGCATGACCTTCTACAACGCCATGAACATCAGCCCCGTGGCCCGCATCACGGCGCGCACCGTGTGCCTGACGGTGCTGCCCCTGTTCCACACCGGCGGGCTGAACGTGTATGCCAACCCCACCTTTCACGCGGGCGGAGCAGTGGTGGTCATGCGCGCCTTCGATCCGGCCGAGGGCCTGCAACATCTGACGGACAAGCAATTGGGCATCACCCATTTCCTGGGCGTACCGGCCAACTACCAGTTCATGAGCGCCCTGCCGGCCTTCGAGAATGCGGATTTCCGTCACCTGGAGGTGTGCGGCATCGGCGCGGCGCCGGCATCCCTGGCCTTGCTGGAAGCATGGGCGGGCAAGGGTCTGCCCTTGGCCCAGACTTACGGCATGACGGAGACCGGTCCGATCCTGCTGATGCTCGATCCGGAGGACGCCACGCGCAAGGTGGGCTCCTCCGGCCCGCCCATCCTGCACGCGGAGCTGCGCCTGGTGGACACGGAGGGCAAGGCCCCGGCGCCGGGGGAGATCGGCGAGATCTGGGTGCGCGGCCCCACGGTCACGCCCGGCTACTGGAGAAGGCCCGAGGCCACGCGGGAGGCCTTCCGCGATGGCTGGCTGCGCACGGGCGACGCCGTGCGCGTGGACGAGGATGGCTACTACACCGTGGTGGACCGCTGGAAGGACATGTACATCACCGGCGGCGAGAACGTGTACCCGGCAGAGGTGGAGAACGTGCTCTACACCCTGCCCGATATCGCCGAAGTGGCTGTGATCGGCATTCCGGACGAGCGCTGGGGCGAGGTGGGACGGGCCGTGGTCGTGCGCAAGCCCGGCGCCAAGCTCGATGAGGCCGCGGTGCTGGCCCACTGCAACGGCAAGCTGGCCCGCTACAAGATGCCCCGCTCCGTGGTGTTCGTCGATGCCCTGCCGCGCAACGCCACGGGCAAGCTGCTCAAGCGCGAGCTGCGCGACCAGGCGGCGCAGGAGACGGGGTAGCCCGCCCCGCCGCGCTCACTCCCGGGCGCGGGAGCGGCTGAGCAGGTACAGGCTCACCATCACCACCCCCAGCGCGCCGATGCCATAGGGGGAGAAGGTCTCCCCGCCCAGCAACACGCCCAGGTTCACCGCGATCACCGGATTGGTGTAGGCAAAGCTGTTGGCCACGACGGGCCGCAGGTTCATCACCAGATAGCGGTGGCAGGAGTATGCGATCATCGACGGCCCGACGATCAGGTAGATCAGCGCGCCGAGGGCCCTGGGGCTGGGGTAGATGGCGATAAGCTCGCTCTGCCACAGCCCGATGGCGATACAGGTGATGCCGCTGGTGAGCATCTGCACCGCGGTAACCATGAAGCCCGGCGGCATACGCAGGCGCACCTGGAGCACGGTGCCCAGCCCCCAGCCCGCCGAGCCCAGCAGGATGGCCGACATGCCCAGCGGGCTGGAGCGGAACTCCCCGTCCAGGTTCAGCAGCACGATCCCCAGCAGCCCCACGCCCAGGGCCAGCCACTCCCCGCGCCCAGCCCAGTTGATGAGCAGGCCGGAGAACAGGGCCGTCCACAGGGGGATCGTGGCGAAGGCGATGGCCGCCAGACCCGAGGACACGGTGAGCTGTGCCAGGGCCAGCCCGCCGCTGCCCAGGGTGAGCATGAGAAACCCGACCAGCGTCACGTTGCACCATTCCACGGGGCGCGGCAGCTTGGCCCCACCCAGCAGCAACGCCACGAACAACACGCTGCCCGCCACATAGAAGCGGATGCCGATCAGCAGGAACGGCGGAAATCCCTCCAGCCCGAACTTGATGGCGATGTAGGTGGAACCCCAGATGACGTACATGGAGAACAGGGCGAACCCCAGCACGATCCACTGGCCCAGCGTACGCTCCACGGCAGGCGCGCCGGCAGCGGGTGCGGTGGTTGTCGGGGCGCTGGAGGCCATGGGGGATTCCGCGAAGGCAGGATGGCCGGCCGGGACTCACGCGTCGCGCTCGGCCAGCGCGACGCGAAGCGTGTTGGCGGTGACCAGATAGATGCCACCGATGATGAGCAGTGCGCCGAGCCCGTGATGCACGTACAGCCGCTCGCCCAGGAAGGCGATGGCCAGCACGGTCGTGAACACCGGAATCAGGTGCAGAAACAGCCCGGCCTTGTTGGGGCCCACCTGGGCCACGCCGCTGTTCCAGGAAAGATAGGCCAGCACGGAGCCGAACAGGCTGATGTAGACCACCGTGCCCAGCGTGGCGGGATTCACCTGAAACAGCCCCACCGTGGCCAGTTCCCACGCATAGAACGGCGTGAGCAGCAGGGCCCCCACGGTAATCATCACGGCCAGCTCGGCCATGGGTGGGGCCACGCTGCGGTGGCGGCGCAGCAGCACCGTGTAGAAGCCCCAGCAGGGCACCGTGGCCAGCGCCCACAGGTCGCCCACGTTGAGCCGCAGATGCAGCAGGGCGCGCGGATCGCCCTTGGTGATGATGATCAGCACACCAAGAATCGAGATCAGCACCCCCGCCGACTGGCGCCAGGTGATCGTCTCCCGGGTCATCAGCCAGGAGGTGAGCACGATCGCCGCGGGCGTGACGGAACTGATGATGGCCGCGTTTAGGGCCTGGGTGTGGTGCAGGGCGATGTAGTACATCCAGTGGAACAGCGCCACGCCGAGCAGGCCCATCAGAGCCAGGTAGCGCCATTGGCGCAGCAGCTCCCGCCGCCACGCCACGATGGCGGGCAGGGTCATCACCAGAATGATCAGCGCGGCGATGCTCCAGCGCCAGAAGGCCAGCGTGATGGCCGACATCTGCAGATGGACGGCGCGGCCGACGAGAATGTTCCCCGCCCAGCAGGCCGAGGAAAACGCCAACAGCACGTAAGGCGAACGGGGCAGCGCAAAGAGGGTGGCGCCCAGCGTCCCCGCTCCGGAACGCTCTTGCATGGACTGCTCCACTGGTAAGGCGCCCCCCGGCCCGGCTTGCATCTCCGATCGAATCTGCTAGGTTTCCCCCGGCGCAACAGAGGCACCCTAGCACGTGGCGATAAATTATCGAATGGGCGCCCACCGGCACCCCTGGCGCCTCGCAGCAGCCCAACATCGGGAGACGCAGCATGAAGGATTTTGACGGCAGGACCGCGGTGGTCACCGGCGCGGCCAGCGGGATCGGCCTGGCCCTGTGCCGGGCTTTCGCCGGGCGGGGCATGAACGTGGTGATGGCGGACGTCAATGCCGAACGCCTGCGCGAGGCCGCGGCCACGGTGAAGCCCCAGGCGGGCCGCGAGGTGCTGCCCGTACCGACCGACGTCACCAAGGCCGAATCGGTGCAGGCCCTGGCGGACGCGGCCTACGACACGTTCGGCGCGGTGCACGTGCTGTGCAACAATGCGGGCATCATCATCGATGGCCCGCTCCATGAGGCCAGCCTGGCAGACTGGCATTGGGTGATCGACGTGAATCTGTGGGGGGTGATTCACGGCGTGCATGCCTTCGTGCCGCGCATGGTCGCCGGCGGCCAGGGCGGCCACGTCGTGAACACGGCCTCCATGGCCGGACACTTCTCCTCGCCCAATACCGGCGTCTACAACGTCTCCAAATTCGCCGTGGTGGGACTGACCGAGAGCCTGTCCCGCGACCTGAAGGACAGCGGCATCGGCGTCTCCTGCCTCAGCCCGGGGCAGGTGGAGACCAACCTGTTCTTCGGCTACAAGGACAAGCCGGCCGCGTATGCCTCGGACAAGCCGGTGACCTTTACCCGCCGCGCGGGCGCCAACGTGCAGCCGCCGGAGAAGGTGGCGGAGATCGTCATCGCCGGCATCGAGGAAGGCCGCATGCACATCTTTCCCCACCCCGACGAGAGCCGGAAGATCATCGAGGTACGCAGCGCCCGCATGTTGCGCGACGCGGTTCCCGTCTAAGCGGCGCCCGTCTGAGCGTGCTCGTCTGAATTGCATCGGGCGCGGATGCCCGGGCCGCCTGTGCGCTCCCGTCCGCCCCGTTCCCCCCAGGAGGCTGAACCATGAAGGATTTCGACGGCAAGACCGCCGCGGTGACGGGTGCCGCCAGCGGGATCGGGCTGGCACTCTGCCACGGCTTCGCGGCGCGAGGCATGAACGTGGTGATGGCGGACATCAACGCCGACGCCCTGAACGAGGCTGCCCGGCAGGTCAAGCCAAAAGCCGGGCGCGATGTGCTGCCCGTGCCCACCGACGTGACCAAGGCGGAATCGGTCAAGGCCTTCGCCGATGCGGCCTTCGACAGGTTCGGCGCCGTGCATGTGCTGTGCAACAATGCCGGCGTGCTGATCGGCTGCCCCACCTACGAGGCATCACTCAAGGACTGGAAGTGGCTGATCGACGTGAACTATTGGGGGGTGATTCACGGCGTGCACTTCTTCGTCCCGCGCATGATCGCCGGCGGCCAGGGCGGCCACATCGTGAACACGGCTTCCATGGCCGGCCACTTCGCCACGCCCAACAACGGCGTCTACAATTCCACCAAGTTCGCCGTGGTGGGCCTGTCCGAGAGCCTGGCGCGGGACCTGAAGGAGACGGGCATCGGCGTGTCCGTGCTCAGTCCAGGGCAGGTGGAAACCCCCATCTTCACCAGCTACCAGAACCGGCCGGCGGAATACGACTCGGGCAACGTTCGCGAATACAAGCGGCGCCCCTCGGCCAATGTGCGCACCCCGGAGCAGGTGGCCGCGCTGGTGATCGATGCGATCGAGGCGGGCCGCATGTACATCTTCCCCCATGGGGAGGAGAGCCGCGCGGTGCTCAACGCCCGCCACGAGCGCATGCTGCGCGACATCGTCAATCCCTGAGGCAGGAGCAGCACGCCATGCCGGAAACATCACGGCAGCAATCATCACGGCGGGAAACATCACGGCAGGACACTTCCCTGGTGGACAAGGTGGCCCTGGTCACCGGCGGTGGCTCCGGGCTGGGACAGGCCTGTGCCGTGAGCCTGGCCGGGGCCGGCTGCCATGTGGCCGTGCTGGACCTCAAGCTGGCCGCCGCCGCGCAGACCGTGGCCCTGGTCGAAGGGCTGGGCCGCCGGGCGCTGGCCCTGGAGGCGGACGTGGCCGACTACGACGCGGTCAAGGCCTGCATCGCCCGCACCGTGGAGACCCTGGGCCAGCCGCTGATCGTGATCAGCAATGCCGGCCACGGCAGTCCCTCCAGTTTCCGCAAGGAGACCAAGGAGAACTGGAAGCGCATGTTCGAGGTGCACGTGGACGGCGCGTTCCATTGCATCCGCGAGACGATCAACCCCATGGTGGACGCGGGCTGGGGCCGCGTGGTGTGCATGTCCAGCATCGTGGGTCTGCGCGCCTGGCGTGGCGCGGCCAGCTATGCGGCCGCCAAGGGCGCCCTGTTCAGCCTGGTGCGCAACCTGTCGGAGGAGGTGGCTTCCAAGGGTGTCACGGTGAATGCGGTCGCCCCGGGCATGATCGACACACCGCTCTCGCTGACGGCCCCGGCGGAATTGCGCGCCAAGCGCATCGCCGGCGTCCCCATGAAGCAGGCGGGGCAGCCGGAGGACATCGCCCATGCCGTGCGCTACCTGTGCGGCGAAAGCGGGCGCTACATGACCGGCCAGATCATCAGCCCCAACGGCGGGCTGTGGTTCCCCTGAGCCGGTACCGCCCGGCTATCGCTCCGCGGCATTCAGCACCGGCTTGATGTCCAGCACGGGGGTGCCGTCGATGGCCTCCAGCGCCGACACCTCCAGCCGGCAGCCATCCACGATCTGCGACACCGTGGCGCGATGCAGCCCGATGGGGTTGGGCCGGTCCGGCGAGCGCGTGGCAAAGACGCCCATCTCCACCCCGGGCGGGGCCGTGCGCGGATGCACCCGCAAGGTTTCGCGCCGTCCCTCGTGGAGCCACGTGAGCAGAATCACCTCGCTGCCCGGCGTCACCCCGTCCAGGGCCTCGGCATAGGCCGGATCCAGCTCGATCCATGCCGGTGGCGCGCCCTCGTCCCCCTGCCGGGGGGCGCCACGGCGCTGGGTCAGGGTGGAGCGCACGATGCCGACGGGATGCAGCACGTACGAGGGGCCAGCGGAAGCATTCGTCATGGTGTGCCTATTCTGGAGCAGTTGCTGACAGGCGCGGCGGCATTTCCCTTCACGGCTGCCCGTGATAGGTCTTGCGCCAATGAACCCCGGCGCAGACCAAACCCCACACAGGAGGCCGCCATGCTCAAGTATTACGTGCTCTATCCCTACAAGGAAGGCACCCATTTCGACATGGATTACTACAAGAACAAGCACATCGCCTGGGCGCGCGAAGCGCTGATGCCCCTTGGGCTGGTGGACACCTCCATCGAGCGGGGCGTGGACGGCGGCGGGCACGACCAGCCGAACAAGTACCACTGCATGGCCGCGCTGATCTTCAACAACCGCGAGGAAATGCGGGCGGCCTTCAAGAACGCCGATCCGGACGTGATGAAAAAGCTCGGGGATGATGTGCCCAACTACACGGATGTGCAGCCCATCATGCAGATCGTGGAGGTCGTCTAGGGTCCCCCGCTCGGCGCGCGATACCCGCTGGCGGAATGTCCTCGCCGTCCTCGCCGAGTGGGCGCTGACAGTGCTGCTCTTCGCCGCCTTCTGGCTGCTGGCCGCGCTGCTTTGGCACGTCGTCAGGCGCTAAGGGACATGCGCGCCTGTGTGCGTCCCGACACAAGGGGAACTGCCGTCCCTCATGAAAAAAGCCCGCACTGCCGATGAGGCAATGCGGGCAGCTTGTCCGTTCCTGCCGCCTAATTCACCGCGGCAGTCAGCTCCTTCAGATCCACCTGATACAGTCCGGCGATGTTGTCGTGCAGCACAAGGTCCTTCTGCGCGTCGGTCAGCCCGGCCGTCTGCTCCTTGAGGATCTCCTGGGAGTGTGGCCAGGTGGAGTCGCTGTGGGGGTAGTCATTGGCCCAGCACAGGCGCTCGATGTTCATGCGCTTCAGATTCTCGAAGGCGGTGTAGTCATCCTGGAAGGTCAGGTAGATGTGCTCGCGGAAATAGTCGCTGGGCATCTTCTCCAGTTCCTTGCCGCGAGACCAGAAGCGGTGGCGCTTGTAGGCATGATCCATGCGGTACATGTAATGTGCCGCCCAGCCCGCATCGGCCTCCACGCACACGACCTTCAGCTTGGGATGGCGCATGAACACGCCGTCGAAGACGAACATGCTCATGATGTCCTGGTTCGCGCGGATGATGTTCATGAAGGAGCCGAAGCGGGTCTCCCCGCGGAACTTCTTCTGCGCGCCCTCGCCGGAGGTCAGGATGTGGAAGCTGATGGGCAGCCCCAGGTCGATGGAGGCCTCCCAGAACTCATCGTAGATCTCCGAGTGATAGTCCTCCTGCCCCGGCCAGCCGGGCAGCATCACGCCGCGCAGGCCCAGCGCCTTGATCTTCTGCAGATCGGCGATGCCTTCTTCCGGGGTGCGCATGGGCGTCTGGCCCAGGCCGATCAGGCGCAGCGGATTGTAGCTGCAGAACTCGGCGATCCACAGGTTGTAGGCGTCCATGCACGCCTTCTTGTATTCCATGTCCGGCACGTTGCACACTTCCATGCCCACGGAGGGATAGATCACCTCGGCGGCGATGCCGTCGCTGGTCTGATCCACGATGCGCGCCTCCGGGTCCCATCCCCCCTTGTGCAGCTTTTCCCACACGGCCCCCCATGGCGAGAGTTCTTCCGGTTTCTTGCCGGCGGCGGAGGTGAGGGACAGGCGGATCGGGCTCGCCGCGCCCTCGATCTTGAACACGTCGCCGCGCTTGGGGTCGTGCACGATGCTCGGGGCGATGTGCTTGAACTTCTTGTCGATCCGGTCGATGAACGTGTTCGGGTGCTCGCAGACGTGAGAGTCCGCGGAGATGATCGGTCGGGTCATGCTTGGTCCTCCGGCACAGGTTGGGGGGAAACCCGGGAGTCAATGAACCGAATGCGGCGGCTCCGGGCCGGACACCGGCGCATTCAGGGTTGTCTGCTTTCTAGGACAATCGGCGGGTGTTTGGCAACTGGACACCCGGAAGCCGACGCTGCGGGCCGGGCCGCCAGGCGGCGGCCCACGCGGCTCAGGCCACCTTCTGCCGCAATTCGGCGATTTCGTCCAGGCGGGCCAGGGTCGCATCCCGGCCGGTGGGCGGCATCACGAACAGCGCGCCGTCGATGCCCAGGTCGGCATAGTACTTCAGCCGGTCGGCCTTGCGCGGGGCCATGAAGATGTGGATGGGGATGTGGCCCTTGCCCGCATCCTTGCCGCGCTTGCGCAGCTCCCGCACCTGTTCCTCGAAGCTCATGTGGCCGGGGGTGAGGTGCTCCACACCCGGGTCCAGGGGCATCCAGCCATCACCGTATCGGATGATGCGCTCGATGGTCTTCTCGCCTTCGCCGCCCAGGAAGATCGGCGGATAGGGCTTCTGCACCGGCTTGGGCTCGGCCAGACACTTGTCGAAGCTGATCAGGTCGCCGTGGTATTCCGCATGTTCATCCGTCCACAGGGACTGGCAGGCCTCCATGGTCTCGCGCATGCGCTTGAAGCGGGTCTTCCAGTCCGTGCCGTGATCTTCCATTTCCTCCCGGTTCCAGCCGGCGCCGATGCCCAGCATCACGCGGCCGTTGGAGAGCACGTCCAGCGTGGCCACCTCCTTGGCCAGCTGGATCGGGTCGCGCTGAATGACCAGGCTGATGCCGGTGCCCAGGCGCAGGGTCTTGGTCACGGCCGCCACATGGCCCAGCACCACGAAGGGGTCCATCATGCTCCAGTAGTGGGCGGGCATGTTGTCGCCGCCGGGCCAGGGGCTCTTGCGGCTGATGGGAATGTGGCTGTGCTCGGGGGCGAAAAGATGGTCGAACCCGCGCTCTTCCGCCGCGACGCCAAGTTCAGCGGGCTGCATGGTGTAATGGGTCGTGTAGTCGAAAATGCCGTATTCCATATACCTGTGCTCCATGGGGTGCATGTCGGCCCGAACGGCGCCTTGTGCCCGCGCCGCGGCCGTCTGTATTGCCGCATCGGTAAGAAATTCTGTGCCGGTTTATCGAGCCGCCGCGCCAATGTAAAGCGCAGGCGACAAGCGACGACAGGCTTGTTATGCACTGGACTCCCGTGGTGCCGCGGGGTATGCCACGGCACCGCAAGACCTCAACCCCCCACATCGTCAGTGAGAGAAGCCCGATGACCGAGACCATCCGACCCGCCACCGCCGAGCGGCTGGAGCGATCCCTGCTGTTTTCCCCTGCCACCTCCGCGCGCTTTTTCGCCAAGGCCCAGGCCAGCGCCGCGGACACGATCATCATCGATATCGAGGATGCCGTGGCCCCCGACAAGAAGCCGGAGGGGCGCAAGCGCACCATCGAGGTGCTGGGCGACATGGACTGGGGCCGCAAGACCATGGGCGTGCGCATCAACGCCCTGGACACGCCCTGGGCCTATCGCGACGTGGTGGAGCTGGCCGAGGGCTGCCCACGGCTGGACCTGATCATGCTGCCCAAGGTGGAGCGGCACGAGGATGTGGTGGCCCTGGCCACGTTTCTGGGGAGTATCGAGCGGGCCATCGGCCGCATGAACCCCATTGCGATCCTGCCCATCGTGGAGACGGCCCGCGGGCTGACCAACGTGGAGGCCATCGTCTCCTGCTCGACCCGGGTGACCTCGGCCACTTTCGGCCCGGGCGACTTCGCCGTGAGCATGGGCAACCGCTCCCCCATCGTGGGCGCGCCTGACCCGGACTACATGATCCTCACCGGCCCCGACGCCAACGGCGTACGCCACGGGCACTGGAACGACGTGTGGCATTATGCCCGGGCCCGCATGGCCACGGCCTGCCGCGCCCACGGCGTACGCGCGCTGGACGGCGTGTTCGCGGATTTCAAGGACGAGGAGGGCCTGCGGGTGCAGTCCCTGGGCGCCGTGGCCATGGGCTACGAGGGCAAGGCCCTGATTCATCCGGCCCAGGTGGACGTGGTGAACGAGGTCTTCGCCCCCAGCGCCAAGCAGGTCGAATGGGCACGGGGCGTGCTGGACGCCATGGCCCAGGCCCAGGCCGCCGGCAACGCGGCGGTGACCTTCGGCGGGGCCATGATCGACCTGGCCCACGTCAAGCAGGCCAACCGCATCCTGGGGCAACTGGCCCAGATCGAGGCGGCCAACGGGTAGGCGGGATCGGGATGCCGTCGGCGCGCATGTGAGCCGCGGCACCCTCACGAAGAATTACTTCTTGTCCTTGTCGAAGACTTCCGCGATCTTGCGCATGCCGGCCACGCCCACGGGCCACCCGCCGTAGTGGGCCAGATGGATCATCATCTCTTCCAGCTTCTCGCGGGAAATGCCCAGGTTCTTGGCACCGTGCAGGTGTACCTTGAGCTCCTGCTCGCGGGCCAGCACGGTCAGCGCCGCGACGGTGATCATGGAGCGTTCCTCGATCTTCAGACCGGGGCGGCCCCAGATGTCGCCAAACAGGTTGCCCTGGGTGATCTGCATGAAATCGCTGTCCATGGAGCCCGGCTTGGGGGGGCGCCCGAACAGTTGGGTCATGACCTCCAGCCCTTTGTCCTTGCTGGCATCGTTGCTCTGGCTCATGTCGTACTCCTGAATGATTCTATTGCAATTTGGGGATACCGCCGGGGCGGCGTTGGGAAAAACCGCTGATGAAAACAGGGTTGCAGCGAACCCGGACGCCTGCACCGGGCATAATATCGTTTGACGCCATGTCACTTGGCGCGGCCGGCCTTGCGGGCACGGCAGCACGGCCAGCGGAACGGCAACCTACCCCAGGACTCGGCGGCTGGGCAAGGCCACGGGAACCGGCGACGCGCCGGGCCTACCAGGCGTCGATCATGTGCTTGCGCGCGGTGCGCGGCGCGGGTGGCGGCAGGGCACCCAAGGTGCGCGCCAGAAAGGCCCGCGTGTCCGCCGGGTCGATGATGTCGTCGATCTCGAACTTGCCCGCCACCTCGACGGCCGTGTTCATGCGCTTCAGCTCCGCCGTGTAACCGGCATGCATCTCGGCACGGGCAGCCTCGTCCGGCGCCGCGGCCAGCTCCCGCGCATAGATCAGGTTCACCGCGCCCTCCAGGCCCATGCCGCCGAATTCGGCCGTGGGCCAGCCCACCAGCAATTGGGGGCGCAGACCCTTGGAGCCCATGATGTAGCCGCCCAGGCCGTAGAGCTTGCGCAGAATCACCGTCATGAACGGCACGGTGCAGGCGGCGATGTTGATCAGCAGGCGCCCGCTGTGACGCACCAGCGCGGTCTGCTCCACGTCCGGCCCCACCATCAGCCCCGGCGTATCGCAGAGGAACAGGATGGGAATGTCGAAGGCATCGCAGAGCTGAATGAAGCGCGAGGCCTTGTCGCTGGCCGGCGAGTCGATGGCCCCGGCCAGGAACATGGGTTGGTTGGCGATGATGCCCACCGGGTACCCCTCGATGCGCGCCAGGGTGGTCACGATGGCCCGGCCGAATCTGGGCCGCAGCTCCAGATCGCTGCCCACGTCCACCAGATTGTCGATCACCTTGCGCACGTTGTAGGCCCGGCGGGGGTTCTCCGGCACGATGTCGCGCAGTTTCTCCACCTCAGGCGCCTGCCAGGTCTCCACCCTTCCGCGAAAATAGCCCAGGTACTGCTTGGCCAGGGCGATGGCATGAGCCTCGTCGTCCGCCTCCAGGTCCACCACGCCGTTGGGCACCTGCACGTCCATGGGGCCGATCTCCTCCGGCGTCACCTTGCGGCCCAGCCCCGGCTCGATCAGCGCCGGCCCGGCCATGCCGATGTTGGCCTTGGGCGTGGCGATCAGCACATCCACCATGCCGGCCAGGTTGGCATTGCCCGCGAAGCAGCGCCCGGCCACGATGCCCACCAGGGGCACGAGCCCAGAGAGCTTGCCGAAGACGAAGAACGTGGGCAGATCCAGCCCCAGCCCCACCTTGAGGTCATGGGGCCTGGCCCCGCCGCCTTCCAGCCACATGATGAGCGGCAGGCGCATGTCATGGGCCACCTCGAAGATGCGGTCGTGCTTGGCGTGATTGACCAGGCTCTGGGTGCCCGCATAGACCGTGTAGTCGTAGGCCATCACGGCGCAGGGATGCCCCGCCACGCGGCCCGTGCCGATAATCAGTCCGTCGGCGGCGCCGGTCATGCCTTCCACGGCGGGCCTGGCCAGGGCGCCATACTCCACCAGCGTGTCGGCATCGAGAAAAGTGTCCACATTCTCCCGGGCGGTCCAATGGCCCGTCTTGCGGCGCTTGGCCACGGCCTCGGGCCGGGCCGCATCCAGCCGCGCCGCGCGCAGTTCCTGGATGCGCTGCACGTCCTGGCGGAGCTCGTTCTGCGCTTCCGGCGCCGGCTCGGATTTGCGGGCCATGGGGCTCCTGATGGGGCGGTGGTAGGGGGTCGATGGGTCGGTAACGCGCGCGGCCGCGCCACCGGCTCAGCGGGGCGTGTCGCCGGCCAGCGTGATGCGGTGCATGACGCGCTTGTGGCCATGGTAGTCGTTGATCGGGTTGTGCAGCCCGCAGCGGTTGTCCCAGAAGGCCAGGGTGCCCGGCTGCCAGGAGAGACGGCAGGTGAATTCGGGCCGCACCTGATGCTGATGCAGGTATTGCAGGATCGGCGCGCTCTCCTCTTCGGTCATGTCCTTGAAGCGCACCGTGTGTCCCCCATTGACGAACAGGGACTTGCGGCCCGTCTCCGGGTGGGTACGGATCACCGGGTGCTCCGAGACGTAGTCACGCCGGGTATCGTTCTTGGAGCCGTCCGCCAGCCGGTCTTCGCGCGTGCGGGTCACATCGGCCTTGGCCGAGCTGTTCACGGAAACCATGCCTTCCAGCATGCGCTGCATGCCCGGGGACAGGGTCTCATAGGCCAGATACTGGTTGGCGAAGAGAGTGTCGCCGCCGTAGGGGGGCACCTCGCGGGCCAGCAGCATGGTGCCCATGGGCGGCTGATCCAGATACATGGTGTCCGTGTGCCACAGGCCCCCGAAATTGATGCGCTCGTGGGGCAGCTTGGTCACCGCGATGATCTTGGGATACCCCTCGATGCCCTTGACCATGGGGTATTCGGAGAGCTCGCCAAAGCGCTCGGCGAAGGCCTGGAACCGCGCCGGGGACAGGTCCTGCTCCCGAAACACGATCACCACATGCTCCAGCCATGCCTGACGGATGGCGGCGATGAGGTCATCGTCCAGGTTTTCGGCCAGATTGATACCGCTCAGTTCCGCGCCCATGCCACCGGCCAGGCGCTTGACGTCGAAGGGCGTGTGCTGCACGGAATCACTTCCTCAAGGGGAAATCGCGGGACAACCCGGCACCACCGCTCCCTGCCGCGCAACAGCTCGCGGCAGGGAATGCGCCGGGAATTTCGAACCCCACAACATAGCCGCACCTGCCCGGCCGATGCAACTTGGCCCGGCAGGCCGGGCGGTGGCCGCCCAATTCACGCGAAACAGGGCGCTGCGGCCGCCTACGCCACCTCCACGCTGATGCCGTAGTCGCGCAGGGCCGCGGCGGGCGTGAGGAAGCCGTCATGCACATCGGCGCGCACCGCCGCGGGATCGCGCAGCTTGGGGTCGCCGAAGCCCCCGCCGCCCGGTTCGATCACGGTGAGCGTACTGCCCACGGGGAGCTGATGCCGCCCGATGGGGTCCACCGGCTGCCCGTCGATCAGGTACACGTGGGGCTGCCCGCTGCCGCCGCCGCGCATGCCCTTGGCGGGAAACTGGGTCTGCCGGCCAAACAGGGACAGATTGAGCAGATGCCCCGTGTCGTTGCGGAAGACAAGCTCATGCCCGGGCCCACCGCGAAACTGCCCGACGCCGCCGGAGTCGGGCACGATGCGCTTGGAGACCATGGTGAAGCCCGTCAGGCTCTCCCACACCTCCACGGGCACGGCCTTGATGCTGGTCGGGGTGGGCATGGCCGGAATCCCGTCCATTCCCTCCTGGGCGCCGTAGCCGCCGCAGGTGAAGTACATCAGGGAGATGTCGTGTCCCTCGGGGTGCTGCCCCTGCACGGAGATCAGGTCCACCATGCCCGAGTTGGCCTGCACCCGTTGCGGCACCGCGCTCTCCAGCGCCTGCAGCACCAGGGGCGTGGCATAGTGCCCCACCACGTGCCGCCCGGCGGTCGGCGCGGGGGGCAGCGCGTTGAGGATGCAGTTGTCCGGCGCCGTGAAGGTGATGGGGCGCGTGGAGCCCTCATTGCAGGGCAGGGTGGGCACCGTCAGCAGGCGCACGGCATAGATGCTGTGGGCGCGCGTGTAGCACATGGGGGTGTTGATCCCGCCGGCCACGATGGGGTCCGTCCCGGTGAAGTCCAGGTGGATGTCGCTGCCCGTGATGGTCGCCTTGCAGACCAGCTTGATGGGCTCGCCCAGCCCCTCCATCACCAGCTCGCTGTGGTAGACACCGTCGGGCATCTCGCTGATCTTCTCCCGCATCACGGCCTCGGACTGGCTCAGGATGGCGTCGGCCAGGGGCGACAGATCGTCGATACCATACTCCTCCATGAACTCCACCAGCAGCCGCTCGCCCAGCTCGTTGCAGGTGACGTTGGCCATCATGTCCCCCACCACCTGCTCGTTCACGCGCACATTGGCGCGAATCAGATTGAGCAGCTCCTCGTTGGGCACCCCCTCGCGCATCAGGCGCGACGGCGGCACACGCAGGCCCTCGGCGTACATGTCCGCCGTGTTGGCCGCGAAGCCCACCCCGCCGATGTCCGGCATGTGGCTGTCGCTGAAGGTGAACCCGACCAGGGTGCCGCCGCGAAAGGCGGGGCGCACGAAGTTCATGTCATAGATGTGCCCCGTGCCATGCCACGAATCGTTGGTGATGAACACGTCGCCGGGCCGCATGCGCTCCACGGGGAAATGCTCCACCACGTAGCGCACCGTGTTGGGCGCCGTGCCGCTGTGACCCACCGCGCTCTTGCGGCCCTGGGCCAGGGAGCGCCCATGGGCATCGAAGAGCACCACGGACAGGTCGTACCCTTCGCGCACGATGGTGGAGAACGACGTGCGGATCAGCGCGTTGGTCATCTCGTCAGTGATGGAATTGAGCCGGTCCCACATGATGCCCAGGCTCACCGGATCGTAGCTGCTCATGCACTTCTCCCCGCGGCGACTTCCGCGATCAGATTGTGGTGTTCGTCCACGGTCACCGCATCGCCGACACCGACGACGCAGGTGGATTCCCGTTCCTCGATCATCGCCGGCCCTTCCACGCGCTCGCCCACCTGGAGGGCGTAGCGATCGTAGACCGGGGCATCCACATAGCCCCCGGCCTCGGGGAAATAGGCCTGCCGCTTGCCCTTGAGCGCCTTGGCGCCGGCCGGCGCATCGCCCAGGGAATACCCGCCTTCCATGCTGGGCGCGGGCCCCACGGCCTCCACCTTGAAGTTGGTGATCTCCAGGGTGCCATCCACGAAGCTGTGGGAAAAGATGCGCTCGTATTCCCGGGCGAACAGGTTGGGCAACTCCAGGATGGAGGTGGGCCGCCCCTCAGAGTCGGGCAGCATCACCTCGATCTCATAGCCCTGCCCCTTGTAGCGCATGTCCACGCGGCGGCGGATGGTCACATCCTTCGGGGCCACGCCCGCGCGGTGCAGGAAGGCGGATGCCTCCTCGATCAGCGGGCGGAACTGGGCGGAGAGCGCCTTGTCGTTGAGCTGCGGCACACTGACCAGACTCGAGCGCACCGTCTCGAAGGACAGGGGGCTCATCAGCAGCCCGAAGGCGGACATCACGCCCGCCCCCACGGGCAGAATCACCTGGGGGATGCGCAGGATGCGCGCGATGCGCAGGGCATGCACCGGCCCGGAGCCGCCGAAGCCCACCATGGCGAACTGGCGGTAGTCCCGGCCGTGCTCGGAGGCGTGCAGGCGAAAGGCCTGGGCCACGTTCTCGTTGACCGTCTCATGGATGCCCCAGGAGACGCGCGTCAACTCCAGGTCCAGCTGACTGCCCACCTTGGCCATGATGGCCTGCTCCGCGGCGGCCTTGTCCAGCTTCATGCGCCCGCCGAGGAAGAAGTCCGGATCCAGATAGCCCAGCACCAGGTCCGCATCGGTCATGGTGGGCAGCTCGCCGCCCTGGCCGTAGCAGGCAGGACCGGGCGCCGCGCCGGCGCTGCGTGGGCCCACGCGCAGCACACCGCGCTCATCCACATGGGCGATGCTGCCCCCGCCCGTGCCGATCTCGATCATGTCGATCACGGGGATCTTGACGGTGAAGCCGCTGCCCTCCTTGTACTCATGGGCGCGGGCCACCTCCATCTGGTACTTCTTGGTGGGCTGGCCGCCCAGCACCAGCGCGCCCTTGGCCGTGGTGCCGCCCATGTCATAGCTGAGCAGGTTGGGCAGTCCCAGCTCCTGGCCCAGGCGGCTGGTCATCAGCGCCCCGGCCGCCGGGCCCGATTCCAGCAGCCGCACCGGATAGGCCCGCGCCGTCTCCGTGGTCACAGTGCCCCCGTTGGAGGTCATGATGGTAAAGCGTCCCTTGAAGCCCAGCCCGGCCAGGCCCCGCTCCAGCTCGCTCAGGTAGTGATCCACCATGGGCTGGGTGAAGGCGTTTATGGTGGTCGTGGTCCAGCGGTCGTACTCCTTCATGAAGGGCAGCACTTCCGAGGAAACCGACACATAGAGCTGGGGATAGGCCTCGGCCAGCAGCGCCTTGACCTGCTGCTCGTGAACGGGGTTGGCATAGCTGTGCAGCAGGCACACGGCGATGGCCACGGCCCCGCGCCGCTCCACCATCTCCTCGGCCACGCGCAACACCTCCTCGCGTTCGAGGGCCGTCACCACGCTGCCGTCGTAGCGCAGGCGCTCATGCACCTCCATTTGCAGGTCGCGCGGCACCATGGGCTCGGGCAGGCGCAGGCGCATGTCGTACTGGTCGTAGCGGTTCTCGATGCCGATATTCAGCACGTCGCGGAAGCCGGCCGTGGTGATCAGCCCGGTGCGCCCGCCCTTGCGCTCGATGACCGCATTGGTGACCAGCGTGGTGCCATGGGCCAGCTGGTCCACCTGCTCCACGGGGATCTCGTTCATCGCCAGCAGTTCGCGGATGCCGGTCAGCACACCCGCGGCGGGATCCGCCGGGGTGGTGAGCAGCTTGTGAATCGCCATCTTGCTGCCGGCGGGATCGTACAGGGCCAGGTCGGTGAATGTGCCGCCGATATCGACACCTAGCCGATAGGAAGTCATGATGCTTGCGCCTTGTTGGGGGGAAAATTCAAGGTTGATGGTACGCTGCGCTATGGCGCGATGGCCCCATTCATACCCGCGTCCCTGCCCCCTGGCAAATCCCGTCTTGCGGCAACGTAATTGCCCGATTTACGGCTGTCGCAACAACACCTTTGGTAGGGACAACCTGTCCTTAGGGGTGCATCCTCGCGGCACGCCGCGGGGCGTCGCCATGGGACGCGTGCCCGGCACTTGGCGATGCATGCCGGCCCATGGGCAAGGGTGTCCCGCCCCCGCGCCGGGGCGGGATGGCGCGCTCGCGACCCGGCCCGGTTGCTGACCTCGGAGCGCCACCCATGCCGCCAGACAGCGGCGGGTGCATGTCCCTGTCGATTTGCCCGGAATTGCTCCTGCCGGACCAGGCAATGTCTGAAAATAGCAATCCGCGCCGACCGTGCCCTTCGAGACAGGTTACCGCGCAACCTTCCTCAGGGACACGGTCTTGAATTGGCGGCAATTTGAACACTCCGCGTCACTGAGCCTGTCCTGAGCCCGCCGAAGGGGTGCGGTCGAAGACCGAGTCTCGCAGTGCGCGGGCTACAGTTGCATGCGGTTTTTTGACACAGCTTAGGCATCGTAAAATCTGATAGCTTTTGCAGGGATCACCCACAACGAGCAATTCATTCAGGAGCAATGACCATGGAATCCGGAGACTTGCGGATATTCGAGGCCGTGGCGCGGCTGGAGGGCATGAGCCGGGCCGCCGCCGAATTGCACACGGTGCAGTCCAATGTGACGGCACGGGTACGGCAGCTGGAGGAGAGCCTGGGCGTAGCCCTGTTTCGCCGCCATAGCCGGGGCACCACGCTCACTGCCGCAGGCGAGCGCCTGCTGCCCTATGCGCGGCGCATGGCCGAGCTGCTGGCGGATGCCCGGCGCGCAGCCGCCGAGGACGGCACACCTCGCGGGCCCCTGCGCATCGGCTCCCTGAAGACCACCGCGGGCCTGCGCCTGCCGCCGCTGCTGGCCGAATACACCGCGGCCCATCCCGCCGTGGAGCTCGCGCTGACCACCGGCACCACTGACGAGCTGATCACGCAGGTGCTGGCCCACGCGTTGGAAGGAGCCCTCGTCTGCGGGCCGGTGCGCCATCCCGACCTGGCTGAGCGCCGCGTCTTCGCGGAGGAGCTGGTGCTGGTGACGCCGCCGCGGGCCGCCGCGCCGCTGCCGGCGGGTGGGCGCCATGTGCAGCTGCTCGTGCTACGCCGGGGCTGCTCCTACCGCCAGCGGCTGGAAGACTGGCTGGCGCGCCGGGGCGTGGTGGCCGTGCGCACCCTGGAATTCGGCAGTCTGGACGCCATCATGGGATGCGTCACGGCGGGCATCGGCGTGACCCTGCTGCCCCGTGCCCTGGTGCATCAGGCCGCCGCAGCCGGCCGCGTGGCCCTGCACGCGCTGGAAGGGGGCGCGGGCCGGGTGGACACGGTGTTCATCCGACGCCACGACGCCTTCTGTTCCAGCGCCCTGGCGGCATTTCAGGACATGCTGCGGGCCAACCCACCCATGGCAGAAGCCGGCTGAGCAGCCCGGTATCGCGGACAGTGATGGACCCTATCTGGAACATTCATTTCCAGTGACGGCCCGGGCTGGGGTAGCTTGGACGGCAGGACGGCGCCGGCTGCGCGATGGCATCGGCCCTGCCTGTCCGTCCGCGAACCCGCCAGGGAGACACGCCATGCCCATCAGCACCCCCTTCAGCCAGCGACTCGGTCTGCAACATCCGATCATCCAGGCACCCATGGCCGGCGGGCCGACGACGGTGGAACTGGTCGCCGCCGTGTGCCGGGTCGGTGTGCTGGGCTCGGTGGGCGCCGCCTACCTGACGCCCCAGGTCATCGCCGATACTGCCGCCGCCATTCGCGAGCGCACCGACGGGCCGTTCGCCATCAACCTGTTCGTGCCCCTGCCCGAGCCGCCCCTGCCGGCGGGGCACGAGGCCGCCGTGCAGGCGCTGGCGCCGTTTCATGCCGAGTTGGGCCTGCCGCCGCCGGCATTGCCCACCGTCTCCACCCTGCCCTTCGACGAGCAACTGGCCGCGGTGCTGGAGAGTGGCGCGGCGGTGTTCAGCACGACCTTTGGCGTGCCGCCCGCCGCGGCCCTGCAACAGGCACGGGCGCGGGGCATGTTGACCGTCGGCACGGCCACCACCGTGGCCGAGGCACGAACACTGCGCGAGGCCGGCGTCGATGCGGTGGTGGCCCAAGGCAGCGAGGCCGGCGGACACCGGGGCAGCTTCGCCGCGGACTTTGCCGCCTCCCTGGTCGGCACCATGGCCCTGGTGCCGCAGATGGCGGACGCGGTGGACATTCCCGTGATTGCCTCCGGCGGCATCATGGATGGCCGGGGCATCGCCGCGGCGCTGGCCCTGGGCGCCCAGGCGGTGCAGATGGGCACCGCCTTTCTCACCACCGAGGAGGCCGGCATTCCCGCCGTACACAAGACGGCCATCCGGCAGACGCCGGAACACCTGACGCGCATCACGCGGGCCTTCTCCGGGCGACCGGCGCGGGGCATCGTCAATCGCTTCATGGACACGGTAGAGCGGCCCGAAACCCCAGAGACCGTGCTGCCCTATCCCCTGCAGAATGCGCTGACACGCCCCATGCGCACCGCCGCGGCCAAGGCCGGGCAGGGGGACATGCTGTCCCTGTGGGCCGGGCAGGGGCTGGGCCTGGCCCGCGCGGGCACGGCAGCGGAACTGGTGGCCGCATTGGCCCGGGAGACCGACGCAGCCCTGCAGCGTCTGACGCAGCAGCGAGTGTCCGCCGCAACGCCGCGCCCCAGCCCTTGACAGCGCCCGCGGTTGCGGCGGCATCGCGGGAGGAAACCCTGCCACGGCGCGGAATTGGGGGGCAGCGACGCGGTGATCCATCCGCGGGACACGCGGCGCCGTGCCCGGCTCCGCGCCGGTCTATGGCAATAGCCCGATTTGAGGCGCAAGCACCGCGTGGGGTTATAATGGTCACCGACAGCCTGGCGATCCGCCCCGCGGGGCCCGGCACCCACGGCACAACACCCGGGCGAAGGGATGGGCATGCTTCAGGACGTGGGACACATCTGGCTGGCCGTCGGTGCCAGCCTCGCGGCCGGGCTGGCCACGGCCCTCGGCGCGCTGCTGCTCTACGTGCGCCACACCTACAGCGACCGCGTCATTGCCACGACGCTGGGCTTTGGCGCGGGGGTCATGCTGGGGGCGATGTTCTTCGCGCTCATCACCCCGGCGCTGGCAATCAGCGGGGCGGCTTACCCCGACTCTCGCATGCTTCCCTTTCTCCTGGTGGGGCTGAGCCTGGTGCTGGGCGCCTGGTTCGTGTCTCAGGTGGAGCGACTGCTGCCCCATGAGCACATGATCAAGGGCCACGAGGGCGGCGACGGCATCAGCGTGCGGGGCGCCTGGCTGTTCGTCATCGCCATCGCCGTGCACAATCTGCCCGAGGGCATCGCCGTGGGCGTGTCCTTCGGCGGCAACGATCTGTCCAACGGACTGGCTGTCTCCTCGGCCATCGCCCTGCACAACATCCCCGAGGGCATCACCGCCGGCATCGGGCTGCTCGCGGCGGGCTATTCCATGCGCACCGCGGTCGGCGTCTCGGCGCTGATGGGCGGCGTGGAGACCCTGGGCGGGCTGGTCGGCGTGGTGGCCGTCACGGCGGTGGCGCCGCTGCTCCCCTATGCGCTGGCCTTCGCCGGGGGCACCATGCTCTATGTGACCAGCCACGAAGTGATTCCCGAATCCCACCGGCCCCCATACTCCCGGTGGGGCACCTGGGGCGTCATCGCGGGCTTTCTGCTCATGATGGCGCTGAACGAGATCTTCTAGCCGCGCCCATCGTCGGCGGCGGCCTCACGTTCCGGAGCGGAGCATGGCCAGCAAGGATACGACCGACTCACCCATCGCCATCGTCACCGGCGCCAACCGGGGCATCGGCCTGGAGGTATGCCGGCAGCTCGCCGCCAATGGCACCCGCGTGTTGCTGGGGTGCCGCGATGCCGCCGCGGGGGACAAGGCAGTGGCGGCGCTGCGCAAGGGGGGCGCCACGGCACAGGCACTGCCGCTGGACGTGGAGCAGCCGGCCAGCATCCGCGCCTTCGCCGCGCAGGCTCCCGGTGTGTGGGGCGCGCCGCGCATCCTGATCAATAATGCGGGCGTTTCCCTGGATGGCTTCAATGTGGCCGTGGCGCGACGCACCCTCGCCATCAACTTCCACGGGGCGGAGTTGTTGACCGATGCGCTGCTGCCGCACATGCCGTCGGGCAGCCGCATCGTGATGGTCTCCAGCGGCCTGGGCCAGCTCGGCAGCTTCGGCCCGGCACTGCGGCGCGCCTTTCTCGATCCGGGGCTCACCCGCGCGGGGCTGCATGCCCTTGTGGCGCAGTTCATCGCCGCCGTGAGCGACGGCTCCCATCGCGCCCAGGGTTGGCCCGCTTCCGCCTACAATGTGTCCAAGGCCGCGATGAATGCCCTCACGCGCCTGCTCGCCGCGGAGCTGCGGCCGCAGGGCACGCTGGTCAATGCGATCAGCCCCGGCTGGGTAGCCACGGACATGGGCGGGCGCGGGGCGCCGCGGGATGTGCCCACGGGGGCGCGGGGCATCGTCTGGGCCGCCATGCTGCCCGACGACGGCCCCACGGGCGGCTACTTTCAGGATGCCGAGCCCATGGACTGGTAGCGGCCGGCCCTGCGGCTGCCGCGCGCAACGCTCAGCCCATGCTCTGCGGGATGAAAAGGGACAACACCGGAAAGAGCAGCAGCAGCAGCAACACGAGCAGGTCCACCACCAGGAAGCGCGAGACGCCGCGGAAGATGTCCTCCAGGCGCACGCGCCCGTCCAGCACGCCGTGAATGACGAACACGTTCAACCCGATGGGCGGCGTGATCAGCCCGATCTCCAGCAGCTTGACCACGATCACCCCGAACCAGATCAGGTCCATGCCCATGCCGTCCACCAGGGGCACGGTGAGCGGCAGGGTCAGCAGCAGGATCCCGATGGAATCGAGAAACATCCCCAGCACCAGATACAGCACCACCAGCGCCGCCAGCACCAGGGCATCGGAGACGGCTACCGCCTCGATCATGTGCAGCAGCGCCGGCGCCAGCCCGGTCAGGGAGAGCAGGGACACCAGCAGCTTGGCGCCGATGGCAATGGCAAAGATGGTCGCCGTCTGCACCGCCGTATCGCGTAGGGCCTCGCCCAGCCCGGCCCAGGTGAGCTTGCGCGTGGCCCAGCCGATCAGCAGGGCCAGGCACACGCTGACCGCCGCGGCCTCGGTGGGCGTGAACACGCCCAGGTAGATGCCCCCCACGACCAGCACGAACAGCAGCACCGCCGGCCAGGCCTGCAGCAATGCGCGCCAGCGCTCGGCCCGGCTCCAGTGTTCCGTGGCGGCCGGCGCCACGTGAGGGTGCCGGCCCACCCACCAGGCGATGGAGAGCAGGAACCCCAGCAGCGACAGCACACCCGGCACGATGCCCGCCAGAAACAGCTTGCTCACCGATTCCTCGGTGAACACCCCGTAGAGCACGAACAGCAGGCTGGGCGGGATCAGCGAGCCAAGCGTGCCTCCCGCCGCCACGGAGCCGGTGGCCAGGGCCGGCGCGTAGCCATGGCGCAGCATTTCGGGCACCGCGATGCGGCCCATGGCCGAGGCGCAGGCCACGCTGGAGCCGGTGATGGCGGAGAAGCCCCCGCAGCCCACCACGGAGGCCATGGCCAGCCCGCCGGGCAGCCGCGCCAGCCACACCCGGATCGCATCGTAGATGTGCCGTGTGATATCCGCCTGATAGGCGATGTGCCCCAACGCGATGAACAGGGGAATCATGCTCATCTCGTAGCGGTGAATGAACTCGAACGGCGCGGAGGCCAGCAGGGACAGCGCCGGCCGCAGCGCCCGCCCGAGGTGGGGCTCGCTGCCCGGGCGCCAGCCGAAGAAGAGCAGAAAGCCCACCACCGCCGCCGTGCCCAGCGCGAAGGCGATGGGCACACGCAGGGCCAGCAGCACCAGCACCAGGGCCAGGCACGTCAGGGAAATCGCGACGGGATCCATGGCAATCGGCAGACGCTGCGCTCAGGCCGCGCGGGAGGAAGCTGCCGGAACGCCGGGGAGCCGGCGCAGATCGGTCAGCAGTTGCAGCAGCAGGCGCCACACCACCATGGCCAGCCCCAGGGCATAGACCGCCCGCCCCGGCCATTCCGGCAGGGCCAGGTCGCCTTCGTAATAGGTGGCCCCCTGCCACGCCCGGGCCAGATCGCCCAAGGCCGCCCAGGCCAGCGCGCCGAAGAAGATCAGCCCCGCCACGGCCGCCAGGGGGGCCAGCCAGGGCTGCACGCGCGCCGGCAGGCGGCTGCTGAGCACCTCCACCACGATGTGGGTGCGCGTGGCGGTGATGTAGGCCAGGGGCAGCACGATCACGGCGACCATCAGTTCCTGCACCAGCAGCACGGCATCGTAAAGCAGCACCACGCGGAATGCGCGGCTGAGCACGGTCAGCGTGACCAGCACGCCGAGCCCCACGATGCCCGCCACGGCCACGCCCAACAGCAGGCGCTCCAGCCGGCTGGGCCGGGCCGCGGGCGGCTGCTCCACCGTCAGCGCCATGGATAGCCCTTGTCCGCTTTCTGCTTGGCGAACTGGTCGATCAACCGCTGGTAATGCTCGTACACGGCCTGGCCGTCCAGCTTGAGCGCCGCGGCGCCGTCGAGCCATTCCTTGATGGACGCCTCGCCCGCCTGGATCAGCCGGGCGCGGTCCTTGGCCGGCCAGTGGGAAACGTCGATGCGCTTGCCGTCAATGCCATGCACCATGGCCTGCCGATCCGCGGCGCGGCCCTCGATCATCAACCGGGCGAAATGGTCGATGAAGTCCGAGCCCAGGTCGCGCAGCACCTGCTGCTGGGCCTTGGGCAGACCCTTGAACACGTCCTGGTTCATGATGATGCCGAAGCTCATGTTCTGGCCCCAGTCCAGCTCCACCACGTGCTGTGCCACCTCGTACTGCTTATAGGCGCGCATGGAGTAGTAGTAGTTCTGGTTGCACTCGATCAGCCCCGAATCCAGCGCCTGATAGACGGCGGGCTGGCCCATGCGCTCCACCACGGCGCCCATGGCGGTCATGGTCTTGCCGTAAGGGCCGGAGCCGCGCACCTTGAGCCCGCGCACGGCAGCCAAATTCGGCACCGGCCTGGTGCAGATGAGCTGAATCGGTCCGGTGGTGTAGTTGGTGATGTAGGTGACGTGGTTGTCCGCGAACTCCTTGGCCAGATGCGTATCCATCGTGGCCAGCGCATGGATGGCGCGCATGCCCACCCACTCGTCGGAATTTTCCACCGGCAGATCGCCGATGTTGTAGTAGTACAGCTCCTTGGGGGTCAGAAAGCCCACGATGGAGCCCATGTCCGCCACACCGTCGCCCACCCCCTTGAGCACGGCGCCCGTGCCCAGCAGGGCCTTGCCCCAGTGGAAGTTGATGGTCAGGGCACCGTCGGTGCGCTGGGCCAGCTCCTTGGCGAACCATTCCAGCGCCTCGGCGCGTGTGCCCCGGTTGGGTCCGAATTCGGCGAAGCGCAGTTCCAAAGCGCCCGCAACGGAGGGCAGCATCATCAGTGGCAGCATCAACATCAGTGGCAGTATCCACAATACTGCCACGGACACCGCCAGGCGCCGCAGGCCCCGGGAGGTGAACAACCGAACGGTATGCATGATGAGAATTTCCAGGAAGATAGTCAGCAGTCGTGATGGCAAGTCGCCCCACCAGACTGCCCTAAAACCGGCCGCGGAAGCAATCGGCGCCGGATGCCGGCACCGGTTGCCGCAGCGGACGCTACGCTGCCGGGCTCGTGGGCACCCGGCGCAGTTCGGGCAGCAACTCGTCGGAGATCATGCGCATGCACGACATGATGTGCCCGGCGGGCATGCCGCGGTGCTGGATACGGAAGATGAAGTGGTTCACGCCCAAGTCCTCCCAATAGGGCCGCAGCTGTTCGTAGCAATCCTCCGGGGAGCCGATGACGAAGCGGTCCCGCACCAGTTCCTCGAAGGGCAGGTCCAGCCGCTCGTCCCCGGGCATCACCTTGTCCTGGCCCCAGCGCACATAGGTGCGGTACTTCTCCGCCAGATACGGCGCCACCATCTCCAGCGCGGTGCGGCGGTCCTTGGCGCAGAAGATCTCCTTGCGGCAGGGAATCTCCCGGGGCATGGGCAGCCCGGCGGCTTGGCGCGCCTCGCGGAAGATGGCCATCTGGCGGCGGTTGGTCTCCAGGGTGGCATGGGGATTCACATACCAGCAGTCGGCCATGCGCGCCGCGCGGCGCACCGCATTGTCATGATTGGCGCCCATCCAGATGGGCGGGTGGGGCTGTTGCAGCGGGCGCAGGTTCAGCCGCACATTGTCCAGCTTGCAGGTCTCGTCCGCGTAGCTCACCGCCTCCTCCGTCCACAGGCGCTTGAGCAGGGTCAGATAATCCTCGAAGCGCCGCACGCGCCGGCCGCGGGGTACGCCGAAGGCATCGAACTCCACCTCGCGGTAGCCCAGCCCCACACCGAGCACCAGGTTGCCGCGGGCGATGATGTCCAGCGTGGCCATGGTCTCGGCGGTATAGACGGGATTGTGCAGGTTGAGCAGAAAGATGCCCACGCCCATGGTCATCTCCCCCGCCTCGGCCGCCATGCGGGCCAGCAGCGGCACCTGTTGCATGGCCTGACTGTCGCCGTCCTCCAGGTAGTGCATGGAACAGAAGTAGGAATCCCAGCCCCGATCCCGCGCATGGCGCACCATGGCCAGCTGCTCCTCCAGGGAGCGCAGCATGTCCCCGTCTGCGGGCTCCTGGTTGTTCATGATCACGCCGATCTTGATGCCGTGCATGGGTCGCTCCCTGTCTTCGGTGACGCAGCGCCTGGCCCGTCCTGTCCGCGCGCCGGGTTGTGGCGCAGCCTAGCCCGTTGCTCGACCCTTGGCCAAGCGCCCCGGCCCGCCATGCAGCCCGGCAGCGCGGGGCCCCACTGCACCGATGCATAAGCCGCTGTTTCAACATATAAAACGTGTGCCCCATGCGCCCGGGGAGCGGCCCGCGCGCTTGACAGGCGGGAGCCGCTTGCGTTTACTGACACAAACAGAGGACGGCGCTGCCGGACCTGCCCGCATGTCGGCGCGACTGCCCATGTGCGGATGCGCATGACTGCCCCACCCCAGGCTCGGGCCGGCACCACCTCGCCGGACGCTGTGGCCTGGCCTCGCTGGTTCGACAGACTCCCCGCGTTGCCGCCACCACCGGCCGTGAAGCCCCCATGCATGCCGCTGGAGCGCCGTCCCCCGCAGGAGACGTGGATGACGCGCAGGACCTTGCCTTTCCATTGGACACCCCTCCCGTGGGTGCGGATCGCCCTGCTGGCCCTGCTGGGCGCGGCGCTGGTCTTGCTGGGCGCGGCAACCGGCACGGCACGGGCCAGGACCCCGCCGGGTGTGCTGATCGTGGGCCAGGTGGCCGAGCCCAAGTCCCTGGATCCGCATACGGTCACCACGACCAATGACTTCCGCATCCTGATCAACCTGTACGATGGCCTGGTGCGCTTCAAGGACGGCACGCTGGACGTGGCACCGGCCCTGGCCACGGACTGGGAGATCAGCCCGGACGGCCGCACGTACACCTTTCACCTGCGCGAGGGCGTGACCTTTCATGACGGCACACCCTTCAATGCGGCGGCGGTGAAATTCAATTTCGACCGCATGCTGCGCGACGAGCACCCGTTCCACGACACGGGGCCCTTTCCCCTGTCCTTCTTCTTCAGCGCCGTGCGCGAGGTGCAGGTGGTGGATGCGCACACGGTGCGCTTTCTGCTGGATGCGCCCTACGCGCCGCTGCTCTCCAACCTGGCCTATCCGACGGGGCTGATCGTCTCCCCCAGCGCGGTGCGCGAGCACGGCCAGGGCTATGGGCGCCGGCCCAGCGGCACGGGTGCCTATCGCTTCGCGGCCTGGGAGAGCAACCGCAAGGTGGTGCTGGAGCGCAACGAAAACTGGTGGGGCGGCGCGCCGGGCCTGCGCGCGGTCATCTTCCGCCCCATCACCGACGACAATACACGCGTCTCCGAGCTGCTGGCCGGGGGCATCGACCTGATGGTGGAGGTGCCGCCGGATGCCCTGGCGCGCCTGCGGGACGACGCGCGCTTTCAGGTCCATGAGCAGGCCGGGCCGCACCTGTGGTTCCTCATTCTGAACATGCAGGCGGGCCCCTTCACGGACAAGCGCGTACGCCAGGCGGCCAACTACGCCATCGACAAGCAGGCGCTGGTGCGGCATGTGCTGCAGGACACGGCCACCGTGGCCGCCGGGCCGGTGCCGGCCGCCTTCGCCTGGGCGCACGATGAGACCCTGGCGCCCTATCCCCACGATCCGGCCAAGGCGCGGGCCCTGCTGCGCGAGGCGGGCGTGGCGGATGCGCCGCTGACCCTGCTGGTGCCCGAGGGGGGCTCGGGCATGCTCAATCCCGTGGCCATGGCCACGGCCATTCAGGCTGATCTGAACCGGGTGGGCTTTCGCGTGGAGATTCGCACCTTCGAGTGGAACACCTACCTGAATGTAGTCAACCAGGGGCTGGCCGGCCAGGGCGACATGGCCGAGATGGCCTGGATGACCAACGATCCGGACACCCTGCCCTATCTGACCCTGCGCCGCGAGGCCTGGCCCGAGCAGGGCGGGTTCAATTCCGGGTACTATGCCAACCCCCGCGTGGATACGCTGCTGGAGCAGGCCCGCCGCGCCACGAGCCGCCCGAAACGCGCCCGGCTGTATCGGGAGGTGCAACGCATCGTGCACGAGGATGCCCCGTGGGTGTTCGTGGCCAACTGGAAGCAGAATGCGGTGGCCACCCGGCGCGTGCAGGATTTCCGGCTGCAACCCTCGTTCCTGCTGCAATTGCAGCACACCCGCAAGCCCTGAGCGCGGGCGGCCGGGAGGCCGGGCGATGCGTCCCATCGGCGGTGCGACGCCCCCACTCCCGTGCGTGACCTTTTTGCGTCATTGATTCCCAACCCTTGCCTACGTGACCCATGGGCGGATACGTGTTGCGCCGGCTGATGATGATGCTCCCCGTGTTGTGGGGCATCTCCGTCCTGGTGTTCCTCATCATGGCGCTCATTCCCGGCGATCCGGCCCAGGCCCTGCTGGGGGCCTACGCCACGCCGGAACATCTGACCCGGGTGCGCGCGGAGCTGGGCCTGGAGCGTCCCCTGGTGGAACGCTACTTCGTGTGGCTGGGGCAGGTGCTGCACGGGGAGCTGGGCCGGGCCTATTCCCTGGATCGTCCGGTGCTGGACGAGGTGCTGGAGCGGCTGGGGCCGTCCCTGCTGCTGGCCGGCACGGCGCTGCTGCTGTGCACCCTGTTCGGCCTGGCCGCGGGCGTGGTCTCCGCCGTGCGCCAGTATGGCTGGCAGGACAAGCTGGTCACGCTGCTGGTGCTGGTGGGGCTGTCCACCCCATCCTTCTGGCTGGGGCTGATGCTGATCCTGCTCTTCGCCGTGACCCTGCAATGGTTTCCCGCCAGCGGCATGTTTGCCATTTACGGCGGGGGCGACCTGGCCGATCTGCTGCACCATCTGACCCTGCCCGCGATCACCCTGGCCGTGGTGGCCACAGGGGTCATCGCCCGGCTGACGCGCTCCAGCATGCTGGAGGTGCTGCGCCAGGACTACGTACGCACGGCCCGCGCCAAGGGCCTGCCGGAGCGGCGCGTGATCGGCGTGCATGCCTTCCGCAACGCCCTGGTCACCGTGGTGCCGGCCATCGGCATTCAGACGGGCTTCGTGCTGGGCGGTGCGGTCTACATCGAGACGGTGTTCCAGTGGCCCGGCATCGGCCGCATGCTGGTCACTGCCATCGGTACGCGGGATGTGCTGCTGGTGCAGGGCGGCGTGCTGGTCGTCGCGGCCTGCTACGTGTTGATCAATCTGCTGACGGACCTGGTGCAACACCTGCTGGACCCCCGGATCACCGCATGACGGACCCGGCGCGCAGCGGCGCGAGAGACACCGCCGAGGCGACCCTGGCCCCGTCCCTGGAACGCCGGCCGGGACCATGGGCGCGGCTGCGCCGCAATCAGCTGGCCCTGCTGGGGTTGGCCGTGCTGGGCGTGCTGATGCTGCTGGCCCTGGGGGCGCCCCTGCTGCCGCTGTACCCGCCCAACGCCACCAGCCTGGCCGAGCGGCTGCTGCCGCCGCTGACCGGCGGGCATCTGCTGGGCACCGATCAGCTCGGGCGCGACCTGCTCTCGCGGGCCGTCTGGGGCCTGCGCGTCTCCCTGGCCGTGGGGGCGGTGGCCACGGCCCTGGCGGCCCTGGTCGGCTCGGCGATCGGGCTGGTGGCGGGCTTCTTCGGACGCTGGGTGGACAACACGCTCATGCGCGGCATCGACATGCTGATGGCCTTTCCCTACCTGCTGCTGGCGCTGGCCATCGTCACGGTGCTGGGGCCGGGCCTTTTGAATGCCCTGTACGCCATCGCCATCGTCAATATCCCCTTCTTCGCGCGCAACGTGCGTGGGGCCACGGTGAGCCTGGTGCGGCAGGAATACGTGGATGCGGCGCGGCTGAGCGGCATGTCCGATTGGCGCATCCTGCTGGGGGAATTGCTGCCCAATGTGCTGCCGGTGATCCTGATCACCATCTCCACCACCTTGGGCTGGATGGTGCTGGAGACGGCCGGGCTGAGCTTTTTGGGCCTGGGCGCCCAGCCGCCCCAGGCGGACCTGGGCTCCATGCTGGGTGCCGGGCGGGAGGTGTTTCTCCAGGCCCCCACGGTGGCCACCGTGCCGGGGCTGGTGATTCTGCTGCTGGTGGTCAGCATCAACCTGCTGGGTGACGGCCTGCGCGATGTGCTGGACCCCCGGCTGGGGGGCGGGGCGCTGATGCGGCCCCTGGCGGCCACGGAAGTGGCGCTCACACCGGCTGCGCCCCACGATGGGCAGGGCGACGCCGGCGCCCTGCTGACCGTCGAGAGGCTGTCCACCCGCTTCTTCATGGGGGAACAGGTGTACCGGGCGGCCGATGACATCCGCTTCCGACTGCAACCGGGCGAATGCGTGGGCCTCGTGGGGGAGTCCGGCTCAGGCAAGTCGGTCACGGCGCTCTCCCTGCTGCGCCTGGCCGCCTCGCCCCCGGGCCGCATCGTCGCCGGGCGGGTCAACCTGGACGGGGAAGATCTGCTCACGCTGCCCCTGGAGCGACTACAGGGGGTGCGCGGCAACCGGGTGGCCTACATCTTCCAGGATCCGCTGACCACGCTGAATCCGCTGATGCCCGTGGGGCAGCAGCTCGCCGAGGCCATCCGGCGGCATCAGGGCCTGCCGCGGCGGGCGGCCTGGGCGCGGGCGGGGGAACTGCTGGCGGCCGTGCACATTCCCGACGCCGCCCGTCGGCGCCGGGCCTATCCCCATCAACTCTCCGGCGGCATGCGCCAGCGGGTGGGCATCGCCATGGCCCTGGCCAACGACCCGGACGTCATCATCGCCGACGAGCCCACCACGGCCCTGGACGTGACCACCCAGGCAGCCCTGCTGCGGCAACTGGACACCCTGCGCCGGGAGCGGGGGCTGGCGCTGCTGTACATCACCCACGACTTCGGCGTGGTGGAGGCTCTGTGCGACCGGGTGCTGGTCATGTACGCGGGACAGATCGTGGAGACGGGCAGCGTGGCCGAGCTGCTGCGCGATCCGCGGCATCCCTACACGCGGCGCCTGTTGGACTGCGTACCGCGCCTGGGTGCCGCTGCGGGGCGGCGGGAGGCCATCCCCGGCGTGCCGCCATCCCTGGCCCAGCTCCCGGCGGGCTGCCACTTCGCCGAGCGGTGCGACCGGGTGGAATCCCGCTGCCGCCGGGCGCCGATTCCCCTGCATGACCTGGGCGCGGGGCGGGCCAGCCGCTGCGTGCTGGCCGAGGAGGGATCATGAGCGAGCCGATCCTGGAGGCAACCGCCCTGCACAAGACCTTCGGCGGTGGCGGTCTGCTGGGCGGTCGGCCGGCCACCCGCGCCGTGCAGGATGTGTCCCTGGCCGTGCACGCCGGGGAGACCCTGGGCATCGTCGGGGAATCGGGCTGCGGCAAGTCCACCCTGGCGCGCCTGCTGGTGGGGCTGGATCGCCCCACGCAGGGGGAGCTTCGCCTGCACGGTCAGCCCATCGCGACGGCACGGGGCAGGGCGCTGCGCGGGGCTGCCTTGCGCGACCTGCGGCGACGGGTGCAACTGGTCTTCCAGGACCCCACCAGCTCCCTGAATCCCCGCAAGACCGTGGGTCAGATTCTGGCGGCGCCCCTGCGCCATCTGGCCGGACTGCCGCCGCCGGCGCGCAAGGCGCGTGTGGCCACGCTGATGGAACAGGTGCGCCTGCGCCCGGAATTCGTGGGGCGCTATCCCCACGAGTTCTCCGGCGGCCAGGCCCAGCGCATCGGCATCGCGCGCGCGCTCGCGGCCGCCTCGGAGGTCATCGTGCTGGACGAGCCGGTTTCCGCCCTCGACGTTTCGGTGCAAGCGCAGATTCTCAATCTGCTCGATGACCTGAAGGCGGAACTGGGACTGACATACGTGTTCATCAGCCACGATCTGGCGGTGGTGCGGCAACTGGCGGATCGTGTGGCCGTGATGTACCAGGGCCGCATCGTGGAGCAGGGGCCGACGGCGCAACTCTTTCGGGCGCCGCGCCATCCCTACACGCGGCTGCTGCTGGACAGCATTCCCGGCGCACGGCCGTGGCAGGCCGTGGCTGATACCGCAGTGAATGAATCCGTGGTGAATGAATCCGTGGTGGAAGCACCGCCGGCGCCCCTCGGCGGCTGTGCCTTTGCGCCGCGCTGTCCCCGCGCCCTGCCTGCCTGCCGGCTGGCCGTGCCGGAACTGGCCGCCTTGACGCCCGACCACCGCGCCGCGTGCCTCAATCCGGAACCCAATAGTCTCGCCTGAGAGGCAAATACGGGCAATTTGGGCACTCATCTAAAATTCATGCAAAATCTGGTAGCGGTGTCGCCCCAATATTGGTAATTTGTGCATACCGCTAAACAGAACCCGGATTCCGCTCAGCTACAATTCCGTACAGAGCAGTACCTCAGAAGTACAGGTGCATGGATGGTTCTAGCGACATTGCAGGTGACTATGAATGGTACCGTAAAGTGGTTTAACGATGCGAAGGGCTTTGGTTTCATCACGCCGGAGGACGGCGGGAAGGATGTCTTTTGCCATCAATCCGAAATCAATATGGAGGGCTTCCGTACGCTGTCCGAGGGTCAGCAAGTGGAATTCGACGTGGAAGACGGCCCCAAAGGGCCTGCCGCCAAGACCGTGCGCCCCACGTAGTGTCGCGCGGGGGCAGCCGCACCGGCCCCCGCGGACCATCGCGAACCGGCCCACCCGGGCCGGCTTTGCTCCCCGGCCCAACTGACGATATTCCGGAGTTGCCCCGCCGCAGCGGCTCGTCCAGGCGGACGCGGAACGCACCTGCGTCCGCGACAGCCGCGGCCCGCCGGCCATGGCTGATCGATGCCCGCTGCGCTAGAATGGCTACCGACGGCGGAGGCGCCCCGGTGGCGCAGGCTGACGGCATCCATCGCCCCCGCCCCACGCAATCCGGCAGCATGACATGATCCCGTTCTCCATTCTCGACCTGGCGCCCATCCGCGAGGGCAGCGATGCCGCGGAGGCCTTTCGCACCATGCGCGAACAGGCCCGCCATGCGGAAGCCTGCGGGTATCATCGCTACTGGCTGGCCGAGCACCACAACATGTCCGGTATCGGCAGCGCGGCGACCAGCGTGCTGATCGGCCATGTGGCCGAGGCCACCCGCACCATGCGCGTGGGCTCCGGGGGCGTGATGCTGCCCAACCATGCGCCGCTGGTCATCGCCGAACAGTTCGGCACACTGGCCGCCCTGTATCCGGGCCGGATCGACCTGGGCCTGGGCCGTGCACCCGGCACGGATCAGCGCACGGCCTATGCCCTGCGGCGGGATCTGCTGACCACGGGGGACAACTTTCCCCGGGACGTGATGGAGTTGCAGTACTACTTCCGCGAGCCGGAGCCGGACCAGGCCGTGCGCGCCGTGCCCGGCGCGGGGCTGCGGGTGCCCATCTGGCTACTCGGCTCCAGCCTGTTCAGCGCGCAGCTGTCGGCCCATCTGGGCCTGCCCTTCGCCTTTGCCTCCCATTTCGCCCCCGACATGCTGATGGCGGCGCTGCAGGAATACCGCGGCCGCTTCCAGCCTTCCGAGCAGCTGGCGCAGCCTTACGCCATGGTGGCGCTGAACGTGGTGGCCGCCGACACGGACGCGGAGGCATGGCACCTGTTCAGTTCCATGCAGCAGCAATTCACCAATCTGGTGCGCGGCCGCCCGGGCATGCTGCAGCCGCCGGTGGATGACATCGACACCTACTGGACCCCGCGCGAGCGCATGGCCGTCGAGCAGATGATGGCATGCTCCGTGGTGGGCGCCCCGGACACCGTGCGCCAGGGCATCGCGCGATTCATCGAACAGACTGACGCGGACGAGCTGATCCTGACCGTGCGCATATTCGACACCCGGGCCTGCCTGCGTTCCCTGGAGATCGTGGCCGAGGTGCGGGAACAGCTCGCCGCGGAGACGCCGGCCCGGCCCGCGGCCACGGTGGGCTGAGCGAACCTCACGCGGGCGGCCGTCGTGGTGCCGGCCCCGTGGACACATGAGAGACAGGCCATGGCGCGCGTGCTGCTGACCGGCTCCAGCGGATTCCTGGGCAAACCCATCGCGGCGCGCCTGCGCGCGGCGGGGCATACGGTGCTGGGGGTGGACCCCGTGCGCGACGCGGACGCGGCCTTCGAACAGATCACCGACGACCTGTCCGATGGAATCCGTCTGGGAAAGATCTTTGCGGACTTCCGCCCCAGCCATGTGCTGCACACGGGCGGCATCTCCGGCCCCATGGTGTTCCCCGACCAGCCCGCGCGGGTGATGGCGATCAATGTGGCAGGCAGCCTGAACGTGATCCAGGCCGCCCTGCAGACCGACGTGTCCACGCTGGTCTACTGCTCCTCCATCGCCGCCATCGGCGAATACTGGGAGCCCCTGCCCATCGACGACAGCTACCCCATGCGCCCGGACAGCCCCTACGGCTGTTCCAAGGCGGCCATGGACATGGTGCTGCGGGGGCTGTGGGGCCGCACGGCGCTGGACCTGTGCTCCCTGCGCTTCACCGCCGTGTACGGGCCGGGGCGGCAGACGTACCACGTCATTCACGACCTGGTGCGCGCCGCGCGCAGCGGCGAGGCGGTCACGGTGCAGGATTCCACACCCGCGCAGCTCATCTACGTGGACGATGCGGCGGATGCCGCCGTGGCGGCGGCCTTCTCGGCCAACCGGCGGCAATTGCACTATTTCATCGCCCATCCGGAGATGGTGGAGCTGGCCGCGGCGGCCCACGCCGTGACGGAGGCCATTGGCCCAGTGACCTGGTCCCTCGATCCGGCCCTGCCTCGCGTGCGGCGCGGTGCCATGGATCTGTCAGCGGCCGCGCGGGACTTCGGCTTTCAGGCCCAGGTGGGGTATCGGGAGGGCATCCGGCGCCTGGCGGCGCATCGGGGCTGACGCAAGGCGCGCGAGCGGCATGGCATGCCCCTACGCCGAAGCGGCGCGTGGCGCCTTGCGGGGCTTTGGCCAGCGCGCCGCCACCTGGGGCAGCACCTCGTCGATGAGGCGACGGGTCTGATCCAGAATGTCCGCATCCCCCTGACCGGCAGGCCGCAGGATGAACTTGGAGATGCCCGCCTCCACATAGGCCGTGATGCGCGCCATGATGGTGTCCGCATCCCCCACGGCGAAGTGGTCATGGGGGTCCTGCCCCGTGCGCTTGCGCCAGGCTTCCATGGCGCGCTTGACACCCGGGTCGTGCTCCGTGCCCAGACGGACGGGGAAGCCGGCGCCGTAGTGATCCTCGTCGATGGGACGCCCCGCGGCCGCGGCCGCCGCGGCGATGCTCTCGACCACCGGGGCCACCTCCGCCGGCGTTTCCCGGCCCGCCTGCCAGCCGGTGCCGAAGCGGGCCGTGCGGGCAATGGCGGCCTTGGAGGAGCCACCAATCCAGATGGGCAGCTCCGCCTGCACCGGCTTGGGGGCGATGGAGGCGCCGGAGAGATGATAATGCTCACCCTCGAAGTCCACCCGCTCCTCGCGCCACAGGCGGCCCAGCAGCTCCAGCCCCTCGTCGGTCTTCTTGCCGCGAGTCCTGGTGTCCAGGTGCAGGGCCTCCCATTCCGGGCCGAACGGGCTGCCCACACCAAAGGCAGGCAGCAGGCGCCCCTCGGAGAGCATGTCCACCGTGGCGAGCTGCTTGGCCAGCAGCACCGGATCGCGCAGGGCCATGGACACCACGTTCACGCCGAACTTGATGCGCCGTGTACGCCCGGCCAAGGCCGCCATGGTGGTCACCGATTCCAGGATCGGGTCGCGGCTGATCAGGCGGTCCGTCTGCCACAGGGAATCCACCCCTCCGCCCTCGCACAGGTCCACCCACTCCCAGTACCCGCCCGCGCCGGAGAACGGAAACTCCATCAGTCCCATGCCGACGGCGATTGATCGCGTCATCCTGTTCTCCTATGCAGATTCGTCATGGCCGCGCGACGTTGCTGCCCCGACAGGGCGCAGGCCGCCCACGGGCTCACAGGTTGCGGGCATAGAGCGCGAACAGGCGCTCCCAGTGCCGCTCGGCCGCCGGTTTGTCGTAGTAGTTGCGCAGGGGAAAGGCGAAGCCATGGTGCACGCCGGGCTGCATTTCCAGCTCGCCTTTCACGCCGGATTCGTCAAACAGACGTTTCAACTCCGCTACCATGTCCGGCGGTGCCAGATCGTCATGCTCGGCGCAGGAGATGTAGATCTCCCCGGCGATCTTGCCCAGGTTCAGGTGCGGGCTCTCCTCCGCATCGTTGACCAGCCAGGTGCCATAAAAGGATGCCGCGGCGCCGACCCGATCCGGAAAGCGCGCCGCCGCGGCCAGCGCGTAGGGCCCGCTCATGCAGTAGCCATGCACGCCCACCGGGCCGGGCCGCGCATCGGGGTGCGCATCGAGCCATGCGATCATGGCCCGGATATCCTCCATGACCGGCGGAATCTGCATCTGGGTGCGCACGGCGCGCATGCGCGGATGGTCCGGGCTCGCCGGGTCCAGCACATCCAGGCTGTACTTGGTGTCCCGCCCTGCCCAGTAGTACAGGTTGGGCAGCAAGACGATATAGCCCACGGTCGCGATGCGCCGTGCCATGTCGTACAGCTCCTCGCGGATGCCCGGCGCATCCATCAGCATGATTACCGGGGGGAACGGCCCGTTGCGCTCCGGCCGGCAGACGAATGTCTCCATGCCCTTGCCGTTGCGGTCTATGTCCAGGATTTCTTCGATCATGCGGGTGCTTTCCGTGTGGGTGGAGCATGCCTCGGCAAACCGGCGTCATCATACGCCATGCGCGCCCGGCGCCCAACCCCCGGCTGCGTGAGCCGGGCTGGTGCATCGGTGCGCGGCCGGAGCATCGGTTCCACAATGGCCGGCCATCCGCGCCCGGCGGGCACAGGGCGGGTGGCGACCCACAGCGGCATCCGGACCACGCCGGCGCCCATGGGCCGGGTGACGACACGGCTCGGCACGCAGGGCATGCGCCGCCAGCGGCGACGCGGGGCGCAGGGGGTGCGCTCCGGAACGCGCAAGGACGGCACGGCACCGACACCAGGGGCGCCCGCTTACAGGGGCAGCATGCCCTCGTCGCGCAGGAAAGCCACGATGCGCTCCAGCCCCGCGCCGGTCTTGAGGTTGGTGAAGACAAATGGCCGCTCTTCGCGCATGCGCCGCGTGTCGCGCTCCATCACCTCCAGCGAGGCCCCCACGTGGGGCGCCAGGTCGATCTTGTTGATCACCAGCAGATCCGAGCGGGTGATACCCGGGCCGCCCTTGCGGGGAATCTTGTCCCCGGCGGCCACGTCGATCACGTAGATGGTCAGGTCGGACAGCTCCGGGCTGAACGTGGCGCTGAGGTTGTCGCCCCCACTTTCCACGATCACCAGTTGCAGGGCACCGAAGCGTCCGCACAGGTCATCCACGGCGGCCAGGTTGATGGAAGCATCCTCGCGGATCGCGGTGTGGGGACAGCCGCCCGTCTCCACCCCCACGATGCGCTCCGCGGGCAGGGCCTGGCTGCGGATGAGGAATTCCTGATCCTCCCGCGTGTAGATGTCATTGGTCACCACGCCGATCTCCAGCGTGCCGCGCAGGCGCTTGCACAGGGCATCCACCAGCGCCGTCTTGCCGGAGCCCACGGGCCCGCCGATGCCCAGGC
>Ga0326597_10000982_pt1 | contig 47704 bp, 68 predicted proteins | sample RVTome_12_FD_203789 | JGI IMG/M metagenome (GOLD analysis project Ga0326597, IMG submission 203789) | Soil microbial communities from uranium-contaminated site in the Upper Colorado River Basin, Wyoming, United States - RVT100D185 | ecosystem: Environmental > Terrestrial > Soil > Contaminated >...
GGTTCGGCTTTCAGTTCATAGCCAAACCGTTATGCCCAATAGTGGTTTGAGCATTTACCATCATGTTTATCATTTCTTCTGCGTTTATTAAGCAATCGTTTTATTTTCTTCTTTAGCTTTCTATTTTTGCGTTTATTTTTAACATACCTACATTGTTCGCAATGGCAGCTTTTAATAACTACTGGGCATAACAAAGGCTCATATTGCATAGCCTTGTCGGTTATTAAAGTGTCGTTTTTTATTGTCATTTTGCAAGTATTTTAAAGTGAGTAATTCTAATCTAAAAGGTTACGCAACATAGCCAAACCATTATGCAACAGATTAAAGAAGCCGCAGCGACCTGAACCAATTTAAAATTCTGTCTTCCTTTGTGTGCGGATAATACCAGCTACCAGTTATTAAAAAAACAAATGGCAATCCGATTAGCATTAAAAGCATCAATGCGATGGCAAATGGTAACGTAAATCTCATTATTGGTTTTACTGTATTTTTCTTTTCGGTATAAAAATCAATACCTAATGAAATCCATCTATCACACATTTCCTCGCTTGAAACTTTATTTAACTCTGGAAATGTTTCTCTGAATTTTGGTATGTAATTCATATCATTATGAGACCATACCCGTTTTAATTTTCTGTACATTTTATTTAAGTTTTTAAGTGAATAATTAAATTAAAAAAGCCGATTGCATAACACGCAATAAAGCCCATTTGGCTAAATAGTTCGGTGATAACTTGACAAGTTCGTACAAGCCAAACGTGCTTATTGCACCAGTATAAAACAGTTTGCTATTCAAACTTATCGCTCCAACATTTAATACTGCAACAGGGAGAGTATTTGCTACTAATCGGTTTACCGCAATCGCAAACCGATTTTATAACATGGGCTAAACCCAATGCTTGCATTATGCTTTCATAGTAAAATCCTAAATTACATTCTTCATTTTGCACACCTTTGTCGTAAACTTCAAATAGTAGTTTTTCTATTTGCTTTCGTTTTTGTTTTGCCATTTCAATTATATTTTGTCGTTAAATAATCGCACTGTGTTTAGCCCCGAAACGTTAACTGCAAGGCTAATCTGCGTCCGTGCATTTTGAAAAAGTCAGATTTAAAGCGTTCATTATCGCTTCGTCTGCTAAGGCAGCCGTTTGAATTTCAGTCTGCCATGTTTCGATATGCTTAACAAGGCTTGTAATTTCTACCTTGTATTTTTCAGGTATTCGGTTTTTCCGAATGTTCATCCGAGAACCGGAAAGGAGCCTTGAAAGCTCCCCCCAGTTGATTAAGTCTTGTGCGCTCATTAGTTGTTGAATTGTTCGTAATACTCAATTCTCTCATCGATGTCTTCATTTGAAAATGGTGCATTCAAATCTTCATTCAACCATTCAACAAATTCATCATCGCAATCATCTCTTTGTACTTTGTGATTTTCATCAACGTAATCTTCAAATTCACCACTTCTTTCAACTAATACTGCAAAGCTACTGTTGTCTGCTCTGTCGTTGTCTTCCATAAGGCAAATTTCAGTATCTGAATATACTCTAACTGTGAAGTTTGTGCCTTTTGCTGCGTTTAAAATCTCTGTTGCTTTCATCTTTTTAAATTTTTATTTGTTTTGTATCTTATTGATGAAGTAAAGATAACCACATTTGTGGTAACCACCAAATGTTTTTATAATTATTTTCCACATTTGTGGTTATTTATTTCAATTCTAAATAAGAACAGAGAAAGCCAACCCTAAAAAAATAAAAACAGGGAACGGCAGTCGAGACCTCTTTTGACTTTTTGCCACTCCGTTTTAAATCCGTAAAGTGGGAGTATTTCTACATTTTCATTGTTAGGATCAACGAAAGATTGTAGTTTTTCAATTACCTGTTGAGCCTGTTCTTTATTGAGAAATATACATTCAAATTTTTTTTCGCTTCTAATGTTTATTTCAATCAACTGGTGCATTTCTCTGACACCAAGCGTTTGGGTTAAATCGGCTTTAATGTTTAATTCCATATATTTATATTTTAGTGATAATTAATTACTTAAAAAGAACACGAAACCATAACAAAAACTATATATCAATTGGTTTTTCGGTGCTGACAACTCACTTCGTAGCCCGCAACAGCGGCGGTGCGGCTCGACAGAAATGAAGCCCGCAATCCCCAACTGTATATAGTTCCGGCCGTTATCGGCAACCTTAAAGAGCTGCACGTTTCTTTAGCACAATAAATGCAGAATTATCCTTTAGGCTATGTAAACCATCTTCGGTTTGATAATTACAAAATTCTAACTGGTCAACAATTTTCTGCAAAGTATCGTACTTTTCTTCTTCAATTTCTTCACGGGTTTTCGGTATTACAACTGGTATGGGTTCAGCAATAAAAAATAATTTACCTTTTGAACTCCCTTCAACTGTCATGGGTTTAAATCCATATTTATTTCCCAAAATTTCCCAGTATTGGTTTATTTGTTCTTGCAAAGAACTTCCCATCGGAGTTCCACCACTTAAAAACATTACAGGGTCTCCACCGCCTTTATTGATAGCGATAATGTCGTCCATTTCTTCCTGTGTCATTTCAAATTCTTGTCTCATTTTGTTTATTTTTAAATTGTTAATAATTAGTTTGATAAAAAAGGAAGCCGATTTCTAAAGTTGCCATGATGTGTTGTTTTATTGTTTTTGTATACACCAAAGATAAGCATTTACTTAATACGGGGCAATAGGCAAATGAAAATAAATGAAAATAATTTAAGTATTTGCTTAGTTTATATTGATTCTAAATAAAACAACCCATACCAACAAAATAGCGGTCAAGTCGGGCAGTAATGGTTTGCAATCTGTATCTTTTCGCCCGTAAATAGTGGTTGACAATAACGGACACCGCCCGTAATCCTGCCCTGCCGCTATTTGCGGGAGCGTTAGGGTGCATTTAAGAAAGTCGCTCACGTAATCTTGTGATAAACTTGTCAGCCTCAATACCTGCTTTTGACATTGAAAATTCGCCTCTATCTTTATGACGAGCGACTAAAATAATATCGTCAATTAATGCCTCTGTAACATCAATAGTGTCTTGTAAGTTTTGAAATCTTACTTCATCAATATTACTTTCTCCTCGTGGTTCAATCATTCCACATAATCTTTGAGTTACCTCGTAAATGTTTTCTATTCTTTTCATTTTGAATTTAATAAAAACGCACCCTGACAATGTATATATCAAATTGGGGGTGTCGTTACAATTTGTATATTTGTGCTGTTAATTTACTTTGTCGTGGCTCGATAGGGTAGCACATTTTAATCCCCAACTTGCCATATATTTAACGCTAGTTACCAACATTTCAACCCACACCATCTATATCAATCTTCCTGATCCGATCAAATTTTTCATCGATGAAAGATACACCATTCCCGTATTCATAAGTGTTAATGTACATGCAAGCGGCATCGATAAAATCGGCTCTAGTCTCAGGTTTCGCTAGCTTATCAACCTTGTAAATTCGATCGTATTCCATTTGCTCAAGAAACGAAACAACTCTTAATATGTATTCACGATCTGGCATTATCAGCTGATGAACTGTCCTTTTGAATTACGCCGCCGAATATACTTCATTACTTCCCTTACAGCCATCTGATTGAATTTATCAAGATTGTCATTGTCTCGCTTGAGCCTCCGGATCAATAGTTTCTGATCGTAAATTACGACTCCCTGCCATGCTAACATTATTATTGCTGAAAAAATTGCAACTCCGATTATAAGGTCTTCAATTTTAATCATGTGTTTGTTTGTTTTTGTAAATTTATAACTACTTTTCTACTTGAAATATGACTTTTGTCATGTATTAAGATTTGTCTGGTGTTGTTTTCTGATGTTGTCTTACATGTTCGTAAAACTTACACAGCGCATTTTCATACCTAGGTTTTGCGCTACTGTTTGCGTAGGCGCCCGTAGTCAGTTCGAAGAACCCGGCTATTTTTTTATTGGTTAGCAGGAGTTCTTTTTTTAGTTGGTGGATTGTCATGATTGTTTAATTTAAAATAGTGTGTTTAGTGAGAATTATTTCAATAAAAGACCCATCGTTATCAGTAGTGACTTTTTGTAAATTAAAAACGTAAGCATCCATTTTAATCATAAAAGGATAAAACTTACTCATAAAAGATATTGCTTCCTTTTTTGTTTGAAAATAGTCAACTGAGCTCTTTAATCCTTGGCCTTCTGTCACTACTTGATATTTTACTGTTGCTTTAATCTTTGTTTTGTTTTAATTTATACTTCAAAGATAAGCATTTACTTAATACAAACCAAGTGTTTTTGAAAATAATTCCGTTTTTACTTAGTTTTTTTTCAAAACGGTGCTTCTTCCTTACCCTTTTCATAGTCTGAAAACTCAATACGTTCACCAGGCTTTGAAAATTCAATCTCATTCCCGCCCGGGCCACACCGTGCATCAAACTCCCATCCTTTGTATTCCGCCCAAGTCTTGCACCATGATGTGAATCTGCGTTGTCCCAGATTATTGCTGTAGTACTTATCATCTGTGTCTATCCTAAATTGCTGTATCAAATTAGGCTTACTATACCTGCCCGGGTACTTCAATTCATCTTCTGCAAATAGGACAAAATCTTCATTTGTCTGAGCTTTCAGCTTGTTATATCCTAATGCGACATATTCCGGTTTTACAAGTCCTGTATTCAGATAATGAACGATGCAATTAACCATCCAGTTATCGAAGCTGGTCCATTCTTCGCAATCCCACTCTGCAAATGGTTCGCGTTTGAATTCATCCTCGGGGGTATGATCAGGGGAAAAGTATCTGTATAGTTCGATTTCAAATAACCGCCTGTCGTATGCCGCTCCTTTTGACTTTAAGGCATAATTAGTTGTTATCGTAATTTTGGGCGACATCGAAAAAGGAAGAAATACCTCTCCTGTGTACAGTTTTCGGATTGTAAACCCTGTTGTAATCATTGAAAATAGTTGCTCGAACTTAAAGCCTTTTACGATGTCATCAAGGAATAATATATTTGTATCCTGCCCGACTTGTTGCATTGAGAATTGGTTCTTGCTATCAAAATTCTTTCCATCTAAAGTGACCGTAGTTCTTAGTCTCTTTACAAATTCGACGCTTAACCCCTTACCCGTCCCGCCGTTTGGCTCATTTGTCATATTTTCATCATTAAACACGATAACAGGGCAGAAGCTCGCTTTCTTAAATGTGTGCATAAGAAATCCCAAGCTTGCACGGTAGGCGCTTATCCGGTCGCCCTGTGCATTTGATACGAGTTTTGCGAATTTAGCAACATCACAATGCCGATAATCTTCTTTTTTCAACTGAATAAAGTCCCGCTTGATTATCTGTGTTGACCAAACAACGCCATTGAACTCCCCGTAATCATGTGTTTTTATTCCTGAGTTATCAGCTTCAACAATGCAATTTTGAAAGAATAGAAAAGCCCGGTCCTTCTTGTCCCGAATCCATTCAACCTGAGCGGGTGATACAATTGATAAACTGTTTTGATTGAATTTTGACGAATCCATGAACTCGTTGAAAATCTCTTTACGGTCTGACTCTTCGAGATATGAAAGGATAAAATCCCGAATTTCCATGAAATTGGTTTCAGTTGCTATGTTTTTTTCAATCTTCAGAAACATGAACTTGTCCTTATTTATTTCGTATCTGAAATATCCGTTCTTTTGCAGGAAATTTCTGAGGGCGAAAAAATCAATCTTAAAAGCTCCTTTTTTGCCGTAACCCCAAAATTCGGATAGGTAACCGGTTTTAGTTTTGGATCGGGGCGGCTCCGGAGTGGCTTCGGCGCTGGCCAGTGCTTGTTTATTACCGTTTAGTTTTTTCGTCGGTGTTTTGGGCATTTCAAAACGTTCGGCCAGTTCTTTTGCAGCGGACGAAAAATCGCCGTTGTGTTCTAACATTGTCAGGATCTGGAATGGATGATAACAACGCCGACTTTCGAAAGGTTCTGAATTGGCCGAAAATGGATAAAACACATCTTCTGCGATATGTCCAAATGTTGCAGACACGCCTTTCTGTTTGCCGGGCCTTCGCCAGTACTTTCCTCCTAAATGCTCCCATCCTGACCGCTGTAATAACTGTTTTGATTCTTCAACACATTCGCGATTATACCGGTCACCTGGTCGTTCTTCGTCCGGCCTTATTTCGCGGCGATCTGGTGTGTAGTCAGGTAGCGGCTCCGATTGTTCTGACTTATCAAAACTACGGCAATAAGACAATAATGTGTCCCGATCTTCCTCTGAAATAACCGGGATATCCGTAATGCTTCCGGCTTGTAGGTCGTAACCCTTTGACGGTGCGCAAACAATTAACCCTCCTTCTCCACGCGTTTCAATCACTGTTATTTTATCGTCTATTGCAAGCTTCTGATTCCCTTCAATCTTTTCACACTTATAAAATAAGTGATACCCGCCAGAAGGGGTACGCTCGATTGGTATATCATTTTGTGATATAATTTCAGAAACTTCATCAATGCTAATCAAAGCCGTAAATACATGCTCTGCATTGCCTAAATGATTATCGATGTCGACGACCTCCAGGTTGCCGGACACTGCCCCACATATGATACATACACCAAACGTATTGCCATCCTTATAGTTTCGAAATGTTGATAGGTCGTATTCCGTCGGCCGCTCTTTCATAAAGTTGCGCCACGTCTTTAGCATTGACGGATATTTGTCTACAAGCTTGCAGGGGAGTGCCGATAATCCTGCTTTATTGTATAGGAATAGAGCTTTTATATGTTCCATATAGTTGAGGTGTTTTGTTAGACTTATTCAAAGCCGGACTACTAAGTTAGATTATTTGTTTTTTAAGTGCTATAGGACTGTATTTGTAATCGACTATTAACCCACGCTTCCAATTATTGTGATATTCAAGTACTTTAACCGCTTTTTTTATTGCCATTTCTTCGGATATTTATGTGATTGTTCATGCCGTGTTTGTGAACTCATTTCGGAATTTGTTTTTTCCTCAAACTCGCTGCCTCGTGTCGAACTGCTTTTAAGAATTTTAAATACGACAAGCATCATGGCTAGGCTACGTATGATAGGATTGCTAATGTTATTTCTGCCATTTTTTTTGTTTAAGTTTAAGTTTCACAATAGTACATTTCAATTTTCGATTTAAACATGACTTTTGTCATGTTGTAGTGTTTTTTTGCAGATTCATTAGTATTCAAATTCTGAAATGTCGTAATCAAAGTTTTCTCTAAGCATTGTATAAACTTCTTCGCCAAGTTCATTCCATTTTGCAGGATTGCCGTTCATTTCTTCAATCTCTTCATCGGTTAAATAATGATAAAAATTGTTATCATTAAAATCAACTTCTTGAATCATGTATTCTGCAACATTGCCGATTATGTACTGCTTGTTGTCGTTAACGATTGCTTTTGCAATTTGTAATGCTGAATTTTTCATTGTGTCAGTTTTTATTAAAATAAGTTTTTGTAGCTGTTTTCAATGTATGCAAAATCTTCTTCTACAACAACAATGTTTTGTCCTTTAGAATCGTATGGATGTCCGTTTTCTGAAACAAAGTCAAAAATAAAAGCAACTGCACCTCTTAATTGTTTTTCGGCAATCAAAGTACATTTCTGATTTTGCTGTCTTTCAAGGCCTGTCCAATCTGCAACTTGTGGTAATTGTTCTTTTAAAGTTTTCATTTTAAGTTCCTCCGTTTGTTTTAATTTATACTTCAAAGATAAGCATTTACTTAATACAAACCAAGTGTTTTTGAAAATAATTCCGTTTTTACTTAGTTTTTTCTATCACTACCTGCTTCCGCTCAAATTCCTCAATCTGTGCAGCACATGTTTTTTCCATCCGCCAGACCCATCCTTGCGAGTGTCGTTTTTCTTTGGCGTAATCTTCCAATCCTTCTACGCCATATTTTAGAGCAATCTGCCGCGTAATCCATCCTGCCTTATACCCTCTATTTGATGCGACTTTTTCGAGTTCTTCAAACTTAGATGGCTCTTTATATAGGCTGCCATGATCCGGGATGATATCGTAGTCGATCAACTTCAATTCAGCCATTATTAATTCACGTTCACTATCATAAGTGTAGCCGCAATAGGGGCAAATCATCACAGATGGGGCGATGTACGCACCGCATCCTAGTCGGCCTTTTTTATCCGGTGTATAGCCTGTAGATTGGTCTTTCTGCACTCCTGGTCTGGATTGTTTGCCGCATTCTTTTACAGGAGGTGCGCCGCCGCCCGTTGGTTGTTCGTGAATAAGGCTATAGATTCGTTTGTCCCTGTAATTGCCCAACCTGCCACCTAAATGTCCTCCATGTCCTCCGAAGTCCAAGATGTTAAAGTACTTTTTGCCAGGGAATGGCCGGCTCCCCCTTCCAATCATTTGGAGCCAAAGATTATCGGATAGTGTCGCCCGGTTAATTATCACTGTCTGGATAGGCTTGAAGTTAAATCCAGTTGTTAATATACCGGCATTCACTAAGATATCGAACTTTCTATCTTTCCACTGTTGTATAACATCTTTTCTCTCTCCTGACATTTCAGAATAAGCGGCCATATAATTATCATATGCCGCTTTTTTCGCTTCATAGACAGTTTTTTGCCCTTCCTTTTGATTGTCCGGTAGTTTTGGCTTACTGACCGCAGATGTTACAAATTTTGCTTTTATTCCGCGATTGTTGAATTCCCGGCAGGTTTCAATGACATGTTGTATATTTACACAAAAGCAAATTGTAATTGTATTAGGTGTATGCTTGAGCCATTGATCGACAACTCCGGCGTAAAGCTCAGGACGGTTAAACTTTGCAAATATTTGATTTTCGTCATAATCTCCTGTCTTTCGGTCGATCTTGACGCCTTCTGTTGATACGGATTCAACGCCATAATAGCGATCTGACACTAGTTTCCCTTTTGCAATTAGTTCAGTAACAGTTGGGCCGGTTACTAATGCGCTGTAGTCTTCTACAAGTTGTCTTTGTTTCCCGGCGCGTTGCGGAGTGGCAGTGAAGCCTAACACGTATGCGCCGTTAAATACGTTCAGCCCATCTTCAAAAAACGGATTAAATTCTTGTTTATGACACTCGTCTACTATAATAAGATCAAATGATGCAAAAAAGCTTTGCCAGTCTTTCAGGTATTGTTTTGCATTAATCCGATTTTTTAAGGTCTGAGCCATCGCAATATAACAACTGTAATATTTCGGGGGTGGTGACATCTGCCCCGCTGTAATCTTGTAGGCATTTATCCCGAATTCTTCAAGTGTTCCACCGGTCTCTGTGAGCAATTCGATACGATCAGTAAGGATTAAAACGCGGTTTTTTTTAGCCTGCATTTGTTTAGCTATGTAGCTGAACATGACCGTCTTCCCAGAGCCGGTTGGACTTTGAATAACGATATGTTTATGTCTTTCAGCCATCTTTTTGCGCGTCCGATTGATTACATCTTGCTGATAATCGTATAGTTGAATCATGTGATTTTTGTTAGGTTCAATTTATTGAACTGTATATATTTGGTAGTTAGCCACAATACGAAGAAAGCCTCCGAACTGCAACATCATAATATTGTTTTTCCTTTTCAATTCCAATTGATTTTCGATTTAATTTTAAACAAGCAAGGTTTGTTGTTCCTGAACCCATTGTATTATCTAAAACCACATCATTTTTATTGGTGTAAGTCAATATTAACCATTCTAAAAGTATTAATGGTTTTAAAGTTGGATGATGAAATTTCCCTGTTTCGTGTTCTTTTGAAATTGAAATAATTGAAGTTGGGAATTTTTCATCACTTATAATAGTAGGCGTTTCAATAAAAGTACCATAACAACTATTCTTTTGTGGTTGTTTCATATTACCCTTACTGTGATTTCTTTTATGTGGTTCGCATTTTACCATTTGTGGGTTATATGTTGGTAATTGCTTGTAAAATATAATAATATCCTCGTGTTGTCTTAATGGCATCCTACTTGCATTTAAAAAGCCTGTTTTGGCTACCTATCCCAACATAAATTATACCTCCAAAGTTTCTTATTGCTAATCATTAATTCTGCGGTAAATAAACCCTGCCCAAACAATATTATAATACCATTATCTTTTATAACTCGCTCATACTGCTCCCAAAGTAAATTAAACGGTAACACACTATCCCATTTTGCACTTTTGTTTCCTTTGTTTAAAACGCCATAAGGTAAATCGCAAATAATAGCATCTATACTCTTATCTTCAATGAAAGGAAAAACATCAAAGCAATCAGCATTAACCAACGTACTGTGGCTAACATGTGCTATATCCCATTTGGGGTTTTGTGGTAAATTCAACATTCGTTCTCGTATTAAAAGTTATTGTAAATTTATAGTTTGGTGCTTCGTAGTCCCAAACGGTACATAGCACCAAACGTTATGCACAACCTTAAAACAGGCTCGGTGCATCTTTGAAAGTTTTAATTCGTTTGTTCGACATATCTACATATTTCTTTTCAATATCGTACCCGATTGCTTTTCTGCCCTCTTTTACACTCATTGCCATTTCTGTGCCACTTCCTGCAAACGGTACAACTACAAGGTCGTTTTTCGGCTACAAGTGTTTATTAATATCCTTGTGAGCTTTTCGGGCTTTATTGTATCATGGTCATAGGTTCCAGTTTCGTAGTTTGGTAATCTTATCACATCTCCATAAAACCATTCATTGTTAAATGGTCTGCGTAAGTCCTCATATTCCTTGCGTAAGTCCTCATATTCCTTGCGTAAGTGTGGGTAGCACCAGTTTTGCAACTTTTCATACATTTCTTTTGTAAACATTGCAGGTTCAGTTTTATCTAAACTTAAACAAGCAGAAGCAACCCCGCCACCATTTATAGCAGTTCCAAGTGCTGTATTAATATCTTTCAATACTATTTTACCCTTTGCCTTTCCAATTTCGCAACGTATGTAATCTCTAATATGGTAAACGCATTGCGTTGAATTATAGGTTTCATTGCTATACATTAGCAATCTTTCAGTAAGCGGTGCAAATGTTCTTAAATCGGGGTTGAATCTAATCTGTTGCTTATGGTCGTGTGTGTTTTCCCATACAAAACTATTCAGCAGGTTAAAATACTTATCAAATATTACTTGTGTGTATGCTATTCGTCTTGCATCTCCGTACCAAATTATTGTACCATTATCTGCAAGTATTCTTTTGCACTCAATAGCCCATTTTTCAACGTCTTTTAAATAATCATCAAAGCTATTCCAAACAAAATCAAACGCCCCTTTTACCTCAAAATACGGAGGGTCTGCAATTATTAAGTTTGCACATTTATCGGGTAGTTCATTTTTTAAAAAATCGGAATGGAAAACACAATCAAAAGGCTGTGCATAACACGTGGTATGGTTAATTGGGGCTGTATCTGTACTCATAATTTTCTGCATTTTATTAAGTTTCTACTAGGTGGATAGGTTGTCGGTATCTAATCCCCAACTAACCATACCACAACACGCTATTTAAAAAAGCTCTCGTTGTTGTAAAAGCATTTTTGCATGATTTGCGCTTTTCAAATTTAGCTCAAAGCCTATTATTTTTCTTTTCAATATTCTCGCTGCTAATAAAGATTTTCCACTACCGCAAAAAGGGTCTAAAATTAAATCCCCTTCTTTTGTGAAATGATTAAAGAAAAAAGCAAACAATGAAGTTTGTTTATCAAAATTTTGAGAATACTGTTTTATCATTCTTATTTTTTTTGCTTCAATCAAATTTGAAAAACATTCGTGATTGTTCTCGAATCTCGTCTTTCCAAACCTGAACTCACTCACAAAGTCGGCTAATTGCATTGGAGCTTTATTGCTTATCAAGTTTGGAATTACTGTGTTAATTGCGTACATTCGTACAAAATAGTCTAAAAATTTATTTGAAAAAGGAATTAATACTCGTTCGTTAGTCATTAAAAAAGTGTGACCTGAGCATTTTCTCATCAGTATATTTTCAAACTCATCTAAATTCATCCCAAATGGCGGGTCTGCGAAAACTAAATCAACGGTTCTATTGTCAATTTCAAATAATTTAGAATCGCAATTGTACAATTCAACATATTCATCTATGTAAATTAAGTGTTCTTTTAGCATAAAGCATTACTTAAATTAATAACGGTTTCAACGTATCCTTTATTATTTAAAATAAAGTCAAACAATGCCGTCTTAATGTCATTTTTTTGCTTTGTTTTTTTCATACTTAATGTATAATATTTTGCTATTTTTTCAAGTCCTTGCAATGCTTCTCTTTTATGAAAATCATTCCCTGTCTCAATAAATTTTAAAACATCGTAGATTATCTTATCCTTGCACTTATATTTATTAAATTCTCTCATTGTTAAAATATAAAAAACAGCGCATAACACACAATGTAAAATATACGGGTGTTTGTTGCAAATTGAACGGTCCTACCTTTAATTGTCATTCGTGTATCGGGATAGGATACCGCTTTTAATCCCGTACATTTCATATTGTCAAACGTTATGCCTCATTGTGGAGGACACAACAAAACGTGCTTTTCGTTTCGATACTATCTACGTATCCACCATCCCAACCTGTTTTTAGTTCTATTGTTATTTCACTGCCTATTTCATTACAAAAACCATCGTTTTCAGCACCTTCATAATCATAAAAGGTATTTTGTTTCCAATGCTTACAAGTAGAACAATGAGGCATAACGGCAAAGTATATTTAATGCCTGTGTTTCTGCGTTATTCAAGTTCTGTTCTTTTTTCATATTTATCTGTATTTTGAAAATTTGTAATTCTAAATCAGGCACTAAACATACCTGCGACCGTTGTGTATAAGGCTAAACGCTTTTTTCAGCCTTATCTGTAATTTGAACTTCAAGATTGAGCGGAATCATGAACTCATTCAGAAAATTGAACTGGTTTTGGACAATTCTTAGCTTCTTAGCGAAGTTCTTATAGTCGTAACCAATCTTTGAGCAAAAGGCTTCTTTTGTTCCAAATTGGGCTTTGATTTGTAATTCAATAGTGCCGATTATATCGGCACTATTTTTAATTTCCTTTTCGTCCATCTTATTCGCTTAATGCAGAAACTAAACTATTAATAAAATCATCAAAATTAGATTCGTTACCTAATCCAGATTCAACCATCCAATCACCTGTTGAATCTTCTGTATTTGTTCTGTAACAAATTGTTTCATCATCAAGTCTTACAAAATCAATTCCATTTGATCCACCACCGAACCCACCGCCATGTTGTGGATACATTTCGGGAAAATCAACTAATGATACATAACCCCTTGTTGTTTCTGAATTTTCATCAAAACCTAATTCAACCATTTCGTTTTTTAAATCTGCTAATTTCATGATGTTTAGTTTTTATGTCTTAGCATCGTTGCTTTGACTGATACAAATATCGTATTAATTATACGAACCACCAAATAAAAACGTATTTATTTTTTTTCTCCCCTCTTTCGGTTTTTCAAACCGATTTGGATTAAATCACGAATTTCACGGTTAACATTACCTTCGTTGTTTTTCTTAGAATTACTATTAAAACGGCAGGGCATCCCCCTCCTGTACAAATCCGACAGACTGATTTTGCGGCTCAATGCCTCCTTGTTGTACCTGATCCCACACCGTAAGACTCCCTAGAGTGGCCGGATAGCGCGGAGGATTTTCAGACTTTAAGGCTTCGCGGATCTCTTTGCCAGGGTCGTGATTTAGGATGTGGGTTGACTTGTCGTTTTCGAATTTACTAGGTTGTGTCCGCGGATTACCGAAGCCGTACACGTTTACATGAGGTTTTCCGTTATTGTCAGTTGATAATTTCAGATTGTTTGCCTCAATCGGGATGACGATACAGTCTACTTGCTGCCCTGCCTGATTTTTCTTTTTTTCAATTACGCTTTTGAAAGCGCATAGGTCAATACTTATCCCTATATTATTTGCCATAATTTACTCCCGTCCGTCCGTACATGCGCCGCCGGGGTGCTGCGTTTTAGTGTTTGTTTTACAATTCTACAACTTATTATTTTCCAAAACCATGACTTTTATCATGCTTTTGTTTTTTTACCATTTAATGTTTCATAGACCGTAATGCCTTCGAAGATATTTGCGGTTACTGCTTTTTCAGCAATCATTAGGCGTTCTTCCAATTCGGAAATATATTCGTCATCTCGGTCAACTTTGATCACTGCCAGTTTCATTGCCGATTCACGGCGCGGGTCATAACTTACAAACCAACAATATGGAGAGTTGAAGTTCATAATGTGCGCCTGAATTTGTGCATAATAGGTGTGCGATTTGTCGATTCCTGTAAGTTGTAAATCCAAGTTTGACTGATGTACCATGACGTTGTATGGGCACTTGATTTCACCAGGGATGCCAAGATTTTCAAAATCCGCACTTCCGCCAAAGAAGTTGTATTTACCTTTGCGGAATGTGACTTTGTTAACTTTTTTACCAAGCCATTTTTCAAACTCCGCGCGGGCTTCCGGTTCATACTTAATGCCCCATCTTGTTTGTTTAAAATCGGAGGTCATTTGCTGTTCGATATACTCGTCAACTTTATCCGGGGCGAGTGTTCGCTCAATTATCAACAGTCGTACATAATTCACTGCTTTGGCCCCAAATAACTCACCCCGCCCGCGCCCCATCAAATCGGGCATACGAGAGGCGGTAAATTTTCCTAACCTTACTGCGAACCAGTCTTTAGATTGTTGTTCAACCTGCTTTTTTTCTTGCACGTATGCGGGGTCTGAACTGCCCGATATTGCTTCGGATAATTCGGCCCATGTGCTGCTATAGGTTGCTTGTTGTTCGCTCATTTTGAGCCTCCTTCCAGATCTGATTCATCAACTTTTTTCCACACAACCGAATAAGTCCCAGTTTCATCTGTAACCCCATGAATACACGCAGGGCCAGCGAGATGACATAATACAGAATCGAGATCGACAAGATCACATCCTTCACATTCGTACGTGTTTGTTTTTACAAGTTCATATGTTACTCCTCTAATTTCTTTCATCATTTCGCGCCTCCTTCCAACAATTGCCGCATTTCAGTTAATACCGACTTCGCGCGGTCGTTTGTTTCAAACATTTCTTTATTCATCGTGTACACGGCTACCAGGTGAGAGATTGCAGGACTTGCTTTGTTGCACCAGGCTGAAATCGCTGCTGGGCCTTCAAGAAATTCACCCTTAGGGGTTTGGAATTTACCCTGACCTGCGTTTTTAAGTTGGATTTTGGGTAGTAGTGATAAATGACGCCCAATACCCCATTTTGCAGCGGCCCGCACGAATGCACCAGATGCGGCTGTCTTTGCCTCAAATGTCGCTTTATCAACGTCGGCTATTGATTTTTTACGGCTTGCTTTTGCGCCGCCTGCATCTGATTTCTCAATCAATCCTTCAGATGTGATAATTGAAATTGAACAAAACAACATTCTGGCAATTCCCCGATATTCACAACCCCATCCACCAATTCCGCAAACAGTATCAAGTATTTCCTCGCACTGATCAGCGTCATAATACGGGTATATTTCATTGTTTGCGCCGACAACATCGCCAACCCGCCATTTCGGGTATATACCTATTTCAGCATGAAAATTCGGGTCTGATAGTTTGAATAGCTCAATTGATTTTTGAGTAATAACTCCGTTTTTGTTTTCCATTTTTATTGATTTTTGTGCCAGTAGGCGGTTAATTACTTTACTAAATAATCATTAACAGTTGTGATCCTGTTAGATTCTACGCCCTCAATGTATTCCGAATTTGCGGGTACATAGACAATCGTGGTAGTGCCTTTATGATTGTAATGGCCTTTTACTTTCATTATGCTTTTAGAAGTAAGTTCGCGAAGCTCTAACACCTCTTTATGATTAAGGTCACGGTGCGCGTACTTTTGGCGCGTTTTACGACTCGAATGATTGCCGTGTGCATTTATGCGGTCAGCGTTGCACTCATTCACTACAAGGCAATATACGCCTTTCTCTTCTCCTGAATCTCCTGCGATTATCGCAAATTGAATCTGATTCTGTATTAAGTCTTTAATTATCATGTGTGTTTTTGTTTCTGTGATATCCGGTATTTAAGTGCCGGATCTCCGTTTTTTAACTTTTCAATACTCCAAAGATACAACGCCGAAATTTCAAAAAACCTGACTTTTGTCATGTTTCGCAAAATTCTTTGAAAAATTCTTTCCATGGGATCGTCTGGTCCGGTGATTATAACATTATGTCTTGTGCACTATGTGTAAAGTACAATAAGGGTGTTTTTCAGTGCGCATTTTGTATATATTGTTAAGTAAGAAAAATAAGTGCACTGTGCTAACCCTCTTATTATTATATATTTATGTATTCTTTTTTATATAGTGAATAGTAAATAGTAAAAAGTGTATAAAATAGATAGATAAAAAAAAGAGAGTAAAAAGTATAAAAAAAAGATAGAAAAATGATAGAAAAAATAGGTCGTATAAATAAGAAAGAGGATAGTGTTTTATTTTCATTATAATAATCAATAACCTTAATTAACTGAAATACATGCACGTAAATTAGTGCAGTTATTTTTCATTAAAAACAGATTGTATAGAAATAATCTCGCACACACATGTAATCAACGCATTATATAGTGCAGTTATAATATTTGCTGATTATTTTGTTTTTAAATTTTAGAATTAATATCTTTGAAGAAACAAATTAAAAATAAAACAGGATGAAAGACTTCACCTATAACGGTAAATTCAAGCTTTGTAAGCTTTGCGCAAATGAATCGTGCAATATCCCATGCGAAACTATTAAAAACGGAATATCGCTAAGGGAATCAGGGCAATTGGAATTTGAACAATTGAAAAAACGTGAGGCTGAAAAAGCAGAACGCAGACGCATGAAAATTGAGGCAAAGAAAAAACTAGGCCTTATCCCGGAAAATGAAGATGTTGAAATAATCAGAAAGGAAAAAGAAAAAGCAGAACGCAAACAAAAAAGGTATCTTGCAAAGATTGAACTAGGACTTGTAGACTTGTCGAAAAAATTGATTTTGACAAAAATTGAACGTGAATTATTTCGTGTACGTGAAACGGAAAATGAACTTATAGACGTAGTGTTAATGGACTTTGGTAGTGGTGAAAGGGAATATTTCAGGGTATATGATAGTCGTGAAGATGGCCGCTTTGATGTACTCATGCATAGAGCACAAATGAATGTAATCAAAAAAAACAACCATGAGGAAGGATGAAAAAAAACTAACACATACAGAGAGAATTGAAAGAGCGAAACTATTTTCAAAGCTTTTTGTTGATAAAATTCATTTTAGGCGTAACCCAAAAACAAACGAGATAAAGGCTGTATTTCAATTTTTCGATAAAACAATTCAGCTATCGACTGGTGATTTTTGCGAAAGTGGTGATAAATATGCGATTAGTAAGCGCGGAAAACAGGTAAGATCAAAAATCAAAGATATAACAAGTAAAATTATTACTTCAGAGGGTAATCCAGCGAATTTGTATACTTACTTCTCATTGTGGAAAAAAGGCAAAGAATACAGAAAGAAAGGCCGTGTGATCGAAAAGAAAGCTAGCGTTTCAATCACATTCCGAAATAAAGGGACTCTGTATTTCCGGTATTATTTCAACGGCGTGCAAACTATCTTTAATCCGCGTCTTGGTGTTTGTGAATCTGATTTAATGTCAAGTTCTGAGGTACGAAAAGAAGTAACTGACATCCTCCACCATTGCCGCACTATAGCCGAGCAAAAGCCGACGCCAGAAGATTTTAAGGATCAGGTATTGACTTATGTGGAAAGAATGCCTATTTTTGTCTAAAATAAACCCCAGATGGAACAAAATTTCAGAAGTCAGAATAAAGAAATATGAGATTTTTAAAAACTTTGATTTGTAATGCCCGGAGGAAACAAAAATATAAAACCAAGTGATGGCGTACAATTTGGCAAAAGAAACAAGGCCGCCGAAAAATGGACAGAAGATGCCGCTATAATGTTAGGTGATGATTTATTGAATTGGATGCTTGCGGCAGACGGAAATATTTTTTTTGATGAATTCTTATTCATTGCGTGTGATGAATCAAAATATCCGGGGAAAATTTATCGTGATTTGCTCCGGTATTTATCAAATAAATTCTCCTCGTTTTCCGAGCGCCTTGAAAAAGCTAAGGAAATTGAAAAATTAAGGCTTAAAAAATTTGGAGCATTTGACAAATTAAACGCAGGAATTGTGAAGTTTTTGCTTTCGGCTGAATATGGGTTATCTGAGAAAAAAGAAACAGAACACATAGGAAACGTAAGTATAAACATAATTTCAAAATCCGATAAGCTCAAAGAAAACATAGATAAGATCTAATTAACCTGAGATGGGTTCTACATCACTCGAAATTGAATTCACTGAAAGGCAGGAATCGGCAATAGAGCTAATTGCCAACAGGCGATTCTCACTATTAAGGGGAGGTAGCCGGAGCGGGAAGACATTCCTAATTGTTGCTGTAATTTTACTCAGGGCTAAGAAGAAAAAATCAAGACATGCAATCCTACGATTCCGGTTTTCACACGTTAAACAATCAGTATGGTATGACACTTTCCCAAAGGTTGCAACGCTATTTGGTATTAAGTACAAAGAGAATAAATCAGATTGGTTCATAACGTTAGAAAATGGATCGGAAATTTGGTTCGGAGGTCTTGATGACAAGGATCGGGTTGATAAAATACTCGGGAATGAATACTCCACACTTTTTCTTAACGAAGCATCGCAAATCAGCTATGACGCATATACGACAGTTGTATCGCGTCTCGCTGAAAATTCAGGGCTTGAAAACCGGATGATTATTGATGAAAACCCACCGACTAAAGCGCATTGGACATATAAGATATTTATTGAAGGGATAGAGCCAGAAACAAAGACACCGCTTCGAAATAAAGAGCATTACGGCACAATGCAGGTCAACCCGACTGATAACGTAGATAACTTACCTGACAACTACCTGGAGCTTCTTGAAAACCTTCCGACCGCAAAACGAAGGCGGTTTTTGAAAGGTGAATTTGCTGATATAGTTGAGGGCGCATATTGGTCAGAAGAAATAATTAATAAATTTAGGGTATTACAGGCACCGCAAATGCAATCAGTTGTTGTATCAATTGACCCCGCGATATCATCAAATGAAGATTCAGACGAGACGGGCATAACAGTTGAGGGCAAGGGTACAGATGGGCGCGGCTACTTACTTGAGGATAAATCAGGTGTTTATTCGCCACTTGAATGGGCCATGCTCGCTTGTTCACTGTATCAAAAATGGGATGCCGATATTATTGTTGCTGAAAAAAATCAGGGCGGAGAGATGGTTAAACATACGATTAAGGTTTACAATGGAAATATACCGGTAAAGCTTGTCCATGCGAGCAAAGGCAAACTGGCACGCGCTGAACCTATATCTGCCTTATACGACGAGGGCAAGATATCGCACGTCGGAGTTTATTCGGACGCAGAAGAGGAGTTGACAACATATACAGGATCGGTCGGTGATAAGTCACCTAACAGGCTAGACTCGATAGTGTGGGGGTTTACTCATTTATTCCCATCACGGGGAACCCCAGGTGCCCCAATCATATTTAGTTGAAACATATCTATTTGCTTATTGATAATTTATTCATATTTTTGATAAAAATAAAATAAACATGAAGTTCTCAGGATCGGAAGAAGTCATTGAACTAATCAAAAAAAATCAACAAGTCCCGAAATGGGTCCAATCTGCGCGTGAATATCACAAAGAACTAAAAGGTCTTGTGTATGGCGAAGATTTTAAGGATTTACTATTAAAAATTGAACACATTGAGACTGAGAAGCGCGCCAAAGCCCGCCGCAATTTTGCACGACCTATAAAGGATATCAATTCAAAAATTCTTGAACCAATATCAAACGTGTATTCCGCAACAGGTGGCGGCCGTGAATATAACATAAAATCAAAAGCGATTCTGAATGAGTTTATGCGCAGCATCTCAAATATACGAGGTGGTTTGTCGCTTGAAAAATGGTTGAATGAATACTGGGCGAAAGACTTACAGATCGTTGACCCATCTGGAATTATATTCATGGAATACACGACAGGGGAAAACTCTAAAACTTATCCGACCTATAAATCTATTGATTCGATACGGAATTACGAGGCCGATGGTCAGAACCTTGAATGGGTCATATTCGAGCCAAAGCAGGTCATCGGGGGAACCGATCGAATATGGCGGGTAGTTGACAAGGACCGTGACTATACAGTCATCCAGCAAGGAGATCACTTTACTGAGGATAAGATAAAAAGCTTTGATCACCCATTTGGATATGTGCCAGCCCGCATCAATTCAGAAAAAAATAGGTTAGGCGATAAATGCCGATTATCCCTACTTGATGACATCATTGATGCTGAAAAAGAATTCTTGAGAGATCGATCTATTCTGACTATTCACAAATTTCTCAACGGCTTTGCGACCCCATACCGACCGGCTCTTGTGTGCCCGGACTGTCACGGCACAAAAAAGAACGGTGATAAAAAATGTGATACGTGTGATGGGAAAGGTTTTTTGCAAAAAGGTGATGTAGTTGATGAGATCATTATCCCTATCGATTTGACAGCTGAAAATCCGGTAAGTTTACCTACCAATTTTGCTGGATTCATTTCGCCAGACCTTGAGATTTGGAACCAATACAGACAAGAGCAAAAAGCCATTTTTAACGAAATGTTTGAGGCTATTTGGGGAACCAGGGAATCAAATGAGGTGAAGGATCAGACGGCAATGGGGCAGATGTTGAATCTTCAACCGCTTGAGGCGAGGTTAAACAAAATATCTGACACCGCAGAGAGTCAGGAGCATTTCTTTACTGAGATGGTAGCAAACTTTATGATGCTTGAAAAAAACAAACAAGAATCCATCTCCATTGTCACATATGGACGAAATTACATTATTCAACCGCCATCCTATTTGCTCAAGCAATATCAGGAGTCGTCAGCCGCAAAAGATAGTTTAACAATCCTTGATCGAAAGATGAAGGAATATCTGACATCAAAATTTAAAAACGATCCGTCAACTTTAAAGACTGAACTAATTAAAAAACAACTGGAACCGTATATTCATTACGACATAGAGCTTGTATCTAAAATATACGGATCTACTGAAGCAATGCGAAAAGGGTTATTTGTTGATTGGTGGGATACACTTACGAGTCCGGATAAACAAAAGACTATTCAGCAGCTTGAGGAAATGCAAGATACATGGATGACAGAGAAAATCGAGATCATCAATAATAGGAAGCAGGTGCTACCTATGCCAATCCCAAATCAGGAAGACCAAACACTATAAAAACATATTTAACAATAACTAATAATTAACAACATGATTGTAGTAGCGAAATTGATTCGATTAGGGAAAAACGGCGATAAATTTGACAAAAAACTTATTGCTGAAGAAATGCGCTCAAATGCAAAAATCGAGCGCGATTACGTGGAGCAGTTCAACAAGAATTGGCAGTCACGGGGACAGATGTATGTTATTAATGAAGAAGCAACAGCAAAACGCGATGCTGAATTGTCAAAGAAACAATCCGATCCTGAAACACCTGAAAACAACGAGCGCGAGCAGGTTAAACAACTTGCTGACGATCTTGGTATTGAATATCCTAAAAACATGCCAACTTCACGGTTAAAAGAATTGATTGAGGAAAAATCAAAAGAGACCGAACAGTAAATTTGCATTAAGAGGATATAATAGTAGCAGTTGCATAAAAATAACACAGCAATAAACTTGTAATTATGTCAAAAATTAAATTCAATATCGGCGGGGTAACAGTCGAGATGGAAAAAGAGCAAGTCTCACAGGCAATTGAGGCGGGAAGCGAAATTAAAATCGAAAATGAAGATCTGGTCATATACAAAAAAGATCAGCTCGAATCGTTCAAAACAAACCTTTCAGGTGAAGAGTACAAGAAAGGGAAAGCCGCCGGCCTCGAAATGGCGATTAAAGACGGCAAGGAAAAATACGGCCTTGAATTTGAGGGCAAGACAATTGACAACTTCGCAGAGGCACTTAAAAAGAAGGTGATGGACGATGCTAAGATTGAACCTTCAAAAAAGATTGAAGAACTGACAAAAGAGCGTGACGGACTTAAGAAAAACTATCACGAACTGGAGGACAATTTCTCTCAATTCAAAACACAGGTCACAGAAAAAGAGACCCGGGCCAAAAAAGATACAACCCTTATGGGATTCATTCCGCAAACCGGGTTAAGAGTGAATAAAAACATTACCTTACTCGCTTTAAAAAATCAAGCGGGTATTGATATTGATTTTGATGAATCAGGCAAAACAGTTATCGTCGAAAATGGGCAGGTGATTAAAGATCCGAAAACTTTTGATCCCGTTGATCCTTCCGCTTTTATCACTGAGAAATTGAGGTCTATGGAGCTAATTGAGAAACCCGAGGGTGGAAAAGGCGGAAGTGATGAACCAGGTGGCGGAAAGGCGACTGGCTATGAAAAGTTCGTTAAGGAGATGGAGTCTAAAGGAGTTTCAGAAGGATCAAAAGATTTTCAGCAGGAAATGAACAAACGAGTTTCTGAAAAAACATTGGAAGTGTAATAAACTATGTGCTGGACAGCAGATAAAATAGCACATTACCGAATCGGTTACAAATTTGGCCAATATGGATCAATTGTAGGGTTCCTGATTATTGCATTGATTCTGGCACTAGGCAAAGAAATCTATGACGCACTAGGTAACGGCACACCGGAATTGAATGACTATAAAGCTGGGGTAATCGGCGCATGGGATGGGATGTGGTTCAAGACACATGAATTCAAAAAATAATTAAGCAATATAAAATTGAAAGGGTAGAAAAATTTTCTACTCTTTTTTTTTATCAATCATTTGTATTTGATATAAAAAATGCTATATTCGTGTCGTGCAAGGTATCGCACTATTCTGAAAATACTTTCCGTTAGAGCCCTAAGGTATTTGTGGCGAGGTTGGAAAAGTCATAACGCTGGTGACAGCATTAAATAAAACCAATTTTTAAACAAATAATAATGGCAAATTTTACCGCAGCAAATTTAGCAAAGTATCAGGCTCGGATCACACAGATGTTCCAGGCCGGCGAATTGCGTTTTCGCGACGCTGCCGTATTTAATTCATTACGAAGAAGTACGGAGATTATGATCCCTAGCCATCAGGCTATTAAGGATGCCGCGAAGCGCACGGATGGTGAAGTAAACTACTTCAACCGCAAATCAAGATCCCTCGGAACTTCCGGCGAAACTTACAACCACACCGGAACAAAGGGTGATTCAAGTGTATTGGTTCCGTCATGGACTCCGTACGATGACAAGTTCTATTATTCATTGAAGCAGGCCAACAAATCTGTTTTTAGCTTGGATGAAGAAATTATGTCTGAATTGCAGAATGTGAATATTAACTTCGCGGAAGGTCTTGAATCGGCCGCGGCCGCTTTTATTCACGCGAACAGATCGGGTGTGAATGGTTATGCTCGTCAGGGAACTTTCAATTCGACAAACGATGTATTTGAAATTACCGAAGATGTGACCAACATCCTTGGAACAGGGTATCGTGCCGTCCAAATCATCAAATCCACTATGGACGCGAACAAATGGCGCGGGATGCAATTAGTTGCTTATTGCGATACCGTTATGTTCGACAAATTACAGGCTCTTGCCGTAAATGGAGCAGGTAACCAGATCAATTTGAGCTTCCAATTCTCAGGAGTTGAGTTCATTAAATCTGTTGAAATGGATGCGTTGGCCGTTGCACTGGGTTACACTAACGGGTATGTTGTCGTTGCACCGGAGGGGACATTGGCAACATTGGACTGGATTCCTGAACAAAACCGTCAAGGTATTACCACATCTGTGAACAAATACGGCACATTAATCCATCCGTCAACAGGGATTTTGATGGCCACTCACTCATATGAGGATCGTGCTAATGAATCTTCGAACAACTCGGAGAACCAGGATGTGAAAGTTGAAAATCAGATTTTCACTTACATTTCCTTCAACCATGCGCCGCTGACTACAGCCGACGAAACCCCGCTATTGGCCTTTGCCTTTGTAGCTTAATTGTATCGATATGAAGAAGTATTTAATTATGTTGGGTATGGTGATTGCAGCAATCGCCGCTAACGCGCAAAGGAATAGTGTTATTTCTCTTACTGTCGATACATTACAGGGAGCCGAAACAGTAAACTTCGATCAAATCACATTCAACGCCGGATATCAGTCACTTGTTATTCAGGCTTTGTGTACTGAATTGGGTGGTACTGCGGATGGTAACTTGTGGCTAAATGCCTCAGTCGATGGCACATCGTGGGTAACTGTAAGCGACGCAGCTGGATTGATTAAAGGCTTCCCGAACGATACGCTAACAATCACCGATGGAGCGGTTTGGGATGTCGTTATTCAGGATGTACCGTTTAAGTATTACAAAGTCGTTGGTAACGGGACTGCATCAGATACGACTAAGGTAACTATCAAATACATTTACAAGTAGTTTTCTGAACAAATAATGCTTTGTTAAAATGTTCAATAAAACAAAAGTTATATCGTCTCTAAATGGCTTAGTCGGGTGGACTCAACCGTTCGACCCGGCTTTGCCTACCTTATCAGCAGCTAATCTGGCCGCAACGTCTGGATATCATTTTAATGAAAATCCCTTTGTGAAGCTTGACATGATCAAGGACACACAAGATTTCCCTGGTATCAGTGAGGCTAATTTTAACGTACTTCTGACAAATATTCAGAATAACGCAATCAGTAACATACTGAATAGCGTATTCAACGAGTCAGATTACATTGACAGGCAGGTTCTATATCGCCTTGCTAATAACAAAGTCGATTTGGAAGTGTTGCCGGATGGGTTCGTTGGGTATCAGATAGAGGTGAATAGAGAAAAAGATTTAGCTTTTGAAATTTCACGGGTCATTTTGGAATTTGCAGGGACAGGCACGATCAAACTTATGCTGTTTAATTCAGCGAAATCAGGCCCGATTCAAAGTAAGGAGATAACAATAACAAGCTCTTTGCAGGAAGAAGTTTTGAACTGGCGAGTCGATAACACGGAGACATTTTACAAAGGGAAGTTTTTCCTTGGGTATCTAACTGCTGGCTTGACGGTTACACCATATTTGCGGAATTATCAAGGTGCTAATGTGTTTTCAGATATTGAAGGCATTGAGATTGATGCAGTAAGCGTATCTGGTCATTCTACAGAAATGATATTCGATCTGACAACATTTGACTATTCGCCGTTATGCTTCGGGCTTAACCCTGACATTACCGTTTTTGATGACTTTACGGACCTTATAATTCAGAATAAGTTTTTGTTTTCAAGAGCTATTCAGATGCAGGGGCAAATTGAAGTTCTCAAAGGATATATGGCTTCAAATGTATCGAGTCGGAATGAGCGCATTAGCAAAGAACTGCTGAACAAGATCATCGTTGAATTAGACGGGATCGATGCGGACGTTAAGGTAACAGGGCTGAAGCAAAAGCTGTATGGCGAAATTTCGAGAATCAGAAAGGAAGTGAAAAGGTTAAAAGCCGGGTACTTTCCAATGGGCTTCATGGTAAATCAAAGAGGATGAGCAGAGGAATAGACAGACCAATCGACGCGCTGGTTAGCGTTTTTACATCGCATTTATGGGATGGAAAAACTAATGCGTTTTACGGTCGAGTATTCCGCAATGAAAGAGGGGATAACAACCTTATTTCGCCTGAGATTTGGCAAACAGATGGTAATTACATCGAAGTGCTGAAAGACTACTCGAAAGATGGTCAATGCTTCTTTGATGTTCAACCAAATATTCCAATTGCTGCTGGCGTAGGTTCGGCTACAATTTGGATTTGTTTCATGTTGAATTTAGACACTGTTTATCCAGCATTAACAAGAACTGAGGCAACAGAGCAGGCGCATTATGATACGAAGCGTTTAATCGAAAGCTCACAGTTTGACATTAATGAGCTGATAACTGGGATAACCGGATTTGCGGCATATGACTTTGGGGAGATTCCCCAGGCAAAAGCAGACATGTCACCGCATTATTTGTTTCGATACACAACTACAATTGATTACGTTAACTGTTAAAAAAAAAGAATAAATTATGACTTGTACACCATTTTATAAAAGCGGCCTTTCTGATTGCGATGAGATTGCAAAAAGGGCCAAGGCGTGGTTGATACTTGACAAAGGGCAAACCTTTACCGATACGCAGATGAAAGCTGTTGCGACGTGGTCTGCCATTATCGCCGGTACTGCGTCGCAGACTGGCATGTATCTCCCTTGTACCCGGGGCTATCAGAATAACACCCCGGAACCAACCCGCACGACTTCCAACTTGGGTTATGTTGAAAAGACATTTGACCCTCCGATTCAACTTGTTTCAATGCTGAAAGCTTCCTATTGTGACTATCGTACTTTATACGATGCGGATCAAAAGGATTTTGATGCAATCGCGGTTTTGGAAGATGGCAAATTGTGGCACTCGAAGAACGCCACAGGGGCAAATATCGGATTCCGTGTAAACTTCACAGTTCGTAAAAATGCGGCTTTGACAGACAACAACGCGGAGGCACTGCCGATTTATCTGGACTTCAATTACATGGAGCAGGTTGACAATGCGTATATCACAACTCCAGAATTCACGGCTATTGACCTTGACAATGCAGTGCCGGTAGGTCTTAACATCTCGGTAGTTACGGCCTATGCTGCCGGCGATGTTGTTATTAAGGCTACAAAACGTTGTTCAACAGAGCCGTACAATGACCTTGATGCAACGACAAACTTTGCTGTCTTAAGTACAGTTACCGATCTTGATGTAGCCGTTACCGCTGTCGATTCAACAAGCAAATCGCTAGGTATTTACACCCTTACAATTAAAAAGGATGCGTCCGGTACTCCGGCAAACCTGACTGATGATGTTGTGATCCGTGCAATCAACGATGATGGGTCCAACCTTACTCATGTTTCGCAACCGCTTAATATCACTGTATAATGAAGATAGGAAAGATTGATTTTAGCGACAAACTAAAATCCCTCTCCTGGACTTCATTTAAAAAGTACTATAAGGATGGGGGGTTTGAAGTAAAAACAGGAAAGACAGCCGAACAAGCTGCGATCCTGTTAGAAATCAAGACCCCGAAAAAATCAAAAGGGGATTAATTCCCCTTTTTTTATACCTTATGAACAGGATTGTAGAAATAGCAAAGAGGTCACAGGCTTACGTTGATAACTACGAAGCGAACGTCGTCAAGATCGTTGAATCAGATCCGGTCAGCAATCCTATTATTGATCTAAACAGGGAACAACTCATATCGCATAAGGATGCAAATGGTAAGGCATTAACACACGCGGAAACTGGAAAGACAACATTATCAGCCGCATATGGTAAACGAAAGGGTAAATCAAAACCTGATCTTTTAGATACAGGCGAATTTCAGGATAAAATGTTTCTAACAATGCCCGGAATTGATGAGTATTTCATTTCATCAAAAGATTACAAAACTGGATTTCTTGCTAAAAATTACGGTGATATCTTCGGGCTTGCACTAAATTCACAGAAAAAAACACAGCCTAAAGTTGACAAGGCTATTGTAGATGACTGGAAAAATAAAGTGATAATCAAATGATAAAACGTATACATGAAATAACGCTAAGGGACATTCTCCTACTTGAGGAAACAAAATCGGCTGATCACTTCAAGCGGTTTTCATTCGTCCCGTTTTGGATTATTTCAAAACGCGTTGATCAGTTAGTAAGTGATATATTCAACAGAATCGGTGAAGATACAACAGATCAATTAATGGATAAGTTTGAGGAATTATTTGAGTACCGCAAATTGCAGATATTGGAAGCTCTTTATAACGCTGCATATTCCGCATTTTTCATGCAAGGTAACATAAACGTATTCAAAACATTAATAGATAAAGAGATAGTCGAAAACAAAGCATTGTCTACAATTGTCGAAAAAGTAAAGCAATACACAGGAATCGAAATAAAAGAACCTGTCGATTTTGAGCGATTTTCAAAGAAGATAAATTTTCTAAAAGATAAATTTGAAGAACGGTATTCAAAAGCTCAAAAAAAAGAACAAAAGAAGCTGGATATTACAGAAATAATCTATTCGTATTTTCATTTCCTCAGTGAGCCTTTCAATGAAAAAATGCGATTCCTGACATTCGTAACGATGAAAAAGCTCGCAGATCAGAAAATAAAGGACGAAAAAAATAAAGACAATGGCTAATAGTAATGAAATAGGGCAAATCAAGCAGATTGATTCTGAATTAAACAAACTCAATGCGACGATTCAGAAAACAAGTGAGAACTATTTGACTGTTGTCAAGAGTATCGAAGATGGCAATAAGCGCATTAAAGATGCCGGCATTTCATTTCAAGTATTGAACACAGCGCAGAAGGAAACGACAAAGACAACTCAACAACTTGATGCGGTTGGAAAGCAACTGGCATCAAGCGAAGAGAAATTAAAACAAATACAGGATAAGCGGACCGAATCTATAGTTAAAAATCGGATTGAGACTCGGAATTCAACAAGGGAAATAAATCAAAAGATAAGAGCGCAACAGGCTGAAAAAGGAAGTATAGAACAGCTATCCGCGGTCAATTCAATACTTGAATCCCGACTTCGGAAAGTCAACTTATCAACAGAAGAAGGGCGTAAGAGAGCAGAACTATATCGATCTGCAATTAACCGGAATAATAAAACGATAAAGGACAATTCCAGCGCATTAGGCGCACAGCGGGTAAACGTAGGTAACTACACTGAATCGATAAAAGAAGCTTTTGCGCAGACCGGACTATTTGGGAAGCAGTTGCAAATATTGTCCAGTATTCAGCGGACAGTATCTAAACTTACAATTGCGCAGGCAACAGCGCAGGAAGCTGCTACGACTGCCACACTTGCAAGTTCTAAAGCCTTACAGATATTAAAAGTCGCCTTGATATCAACCGGGATTGGCGCCTTATTAGTTGCTCTGGGGTCATTGGTTGCTTTCTTTAAGGCGTCTGAAGAAGGGGCTACTGCACTGGCAAAGGTGCTTTCACCTTTTAAAATCCTATTTGGCAATTTAAAAGACCTGTTTATCGGCTTCGGCAAGTCATTGTATGATGCTTTTTCGGATCCGAAGCAGGCCGTATCAGATTTGTGGGAAGCGATAAAAACCAATATTGTAAACCGTATAACCGGACTTATAAACACATTTGGTTTTTTGGGAAAGGCGATAAAGTCAGCGCTTGATTTAGATTTTGAGGGCGTAGAAGAAAACACAATAAAAGCCGGAGATGCAATAATACAAATAGTCACAGGAGTAGAGGATGCTTGGGGTAAGGCATCAAAGGCAGTTGGTGAGTTCATCGATGAAACTAAAAAAGAAAATGAACAAAATATACAGTTGCAGGATAGCAAACTGGCACTTATTAAGAGGGAGCGAGAAGCAAAAATTGAACTTGCAAGGTTAGAAGTTGAAATACGAGATGCAAGATTAAAAGCATATGACGAGGAAAATCTTACAAATGAACAACGGCTTAAATTTGCAGAACAAGCACAGGAAGGAGTAAAAAGACAGGTTGCTCTAGAAGATGAATTGGCGCAAAAAAGGTTTGAACATCAACAATTAGAAAACTCATTTTCTACAAGCTCACAGGATGATTTGGACAAAGAGGTTGAATTACAAGTCAACCTTATTAACGTGCAAGCAGAAGGAGCAAAGAAGCTAACCACTATCGAATCTTTCAAGCAAGGAATCTTACGTAAGATAGATTCTGAAAGACAGGCAGAAATTAAAGCGCATTCGGATGAAAGGATAGCTATTGCGGAGGGAGAAGATGAGATCCTAAAGGTTATGGCTAAAGAGTTCGACAATTATCTTAAAGAATTAGGGGACAAAGAATTTGAGGACTTCAAGAAAAAAGAAAAGAAAAAACTTGAAGCTGCAAAAGAAAGAGCTGAAGCGGAGAAGGAGCTAGAACGAGATTTGCAGCGGGCAAAAGAGGAATTACTTGATATAGGTGTATCTACACTTTTCGATATAAACAGATCCGCTAATGAAGAGAAGATAGATCAATTGAATGAACAGAAAGAAAAAGAACTTGATAATAAAAATTTAACGGAAGAGCAAAAAGCAGCTATTGAAAAAAAATATGCAGATCAAGAAGAAAATTTACGCAAAAAGCAAAAAACAGCAGATAAATTACAATCTGCAATTGAGGTAGGGATAAATGCAGCTAAGTCATTATTCCAGATTAAAGCAACTGCCGCGGTACTGTTAGCAAACCCGATTACAGCCGCATTAGCGCCTCTGGCATTGGCTCAAATTCCATTTGTATTAGCATCTGCCGGAGTGGCATTAGCTGGAATAGCTGCTTATTCAAAAGGAACAAAGAATGCTGAAAAAAGATTCGTAGCTGGAGAGGATGGACGAGAGCTCTTAATGCTAAAATCTGGTGAAATGATCATGGCGGATAAACCTACATATTTTGAAGGGAACAAATTCAAGGGCGCCCGGGTGTTTTCGAATGCTGAAACTGAAAAGATAATTGCATCAAATGATAGAAGTAGAACAGACATAAGCGTATACGCAGATGGGCAATTGTTAACAGAGATTAGAGGGCTTCGGAAAGATATGAAACGGCCTCGATACATTGTTTTAAATAAGCAAAAAGAAGCAGGAACATACCAATTTGCAGCTGAAAAAGAACGCATACTAAACAAAATGATAAATGGCTAAAGATTTTACAAAAATATCAAATACACCGCCACGATATCGGTTCAAACTATCGTCTATCGACGGCGGTGATGGTCGGGAGTTGGTGTTAAATAATTCGCCACTTGAATGGGAAAGCTCGAAATTGGAGATAGAAAGGCGGATGGATGTAGGCGGCGTCTTTGTCAATTACAACATCACAAGCCTGACATTCATTAAGGAAGGGTTTCAGTTTATCAAAAGTCTGTTTGATCAATACGAATTGAATGCAAAGTGTGATTTGTACGTTTATGAATTTGATTTTAGCACACGATTGTACAACCAATTCCCCGCCGCATTTGCGCTAAATTTTAGCACGTACAAATTAGTAAAATCATCAAGAACTGACATACAATCAGCGGTCAATATAAAAGCTGTAAATAGCTCCGAAATGTCTAAATTTGATAATCGGAAGGATATAGATGTTGATTTAACAAAGCTTGTTTCGGTCGGGGGGTTTGACCTTATCGACTGGACTGATTTAAAATCAAACATAAATACACCTGAGGTTTCGATTATTAATTTTGGAAAAATCTCAACTCAGCCTTTTTATTATAGCCCTTTTAGTGACTTTTTTTTCAAAAATACATGGTATAAATTGTCAAAGGTTAGGAATCGCTATTCATTTGTGACTATACCTACCAATACAATTTCATCCGATTTTGTTGAAATGAAAAACATGGTCTATCAGACCGGAATAGCAGTTCGAGAATATGAAACAGATCCGTTATCTGTGCCTATTGATGCCTCTGCTGTTCCCTTTTTTGACAATGCATTGTTTAACTATGTTGACATAAAAATAGATATAAACATTGCCGTAATGGTAACTGACAAGCATAGTTTTAACGTGTATTATCCTTCACTTATAAGGACTGATTCCGATAGAAATATGCTTGAAAAAATTGAGCTGATAGGCTTTGGTAGTGAAAAGACAGAATTCACATCTACATTTAGCAACACAATATCAATAGATATTGGCGAAAAGCTTTTTTTTATGACTCAAGTTAATGGTACAGATGACATTGAAGCTTTCATGGCTGTGCCATTTGTCCAAATTACTCAAGAGATAGTAACAACTGAATCAAGAACTATTCAGTCGCTGCCAATTTATGAGGCGTTAGAGCGGAATTTGCAACTTATCCTTGATAAACAATTCCCATTTTATTCTGAATATCTAGGACGGTTAGACACTCCATACAATCTGGCAGGATCGACATATCTAAGTGAGGATTCTACTAGATTTCTGAATGTCATGTCTGGACTTAATATAAGGGGCGGGCTATTGCATGATGACAATGTCCCAGTGCCTTCAAATTTCAAAGACCTATTCCATGCCGCTAATTCAATTTACAATCTTGGTTATACATTTGAAGAAATTGAATCAGTAATGCGGCTTAGAATCGAGAATTATAGCTATTTCTTTCAGGATGAAATAATTTTAGATATTTCAACTCAAATATCTCAATTAGATATTCAAAGTGAGGTATTGCCTGAACTTGCATACCTTGACATCCAGACCGGTTATAAAAAGTACGAATATGAGGAAATAAATGGAAGAGGCGAGTTTAACACAACAAACAAGCGTACGTCAATCATAAATACAGATACAAAGTTTGACAATGTGAGCAAGGTTAGAGCCGATTCTAAAGGGATTTTTGTTCTTCTTGACAGCCCGATTGAAACTACAGGCAGTACGGATGTGAGCGGTGACAATGAGCTGTTTTTTATTAAAACACAACGGGATTCATCAGCATGGAAACCGGAGAAAGAAGAGATAATACAAATCATTGATAATAGTTCGATATTTGGTTCCGACACGTTTAACCTGTATATCACACCAACCAGGAATCTATTGCGGCACGGGAGTAAGCTAAAAACCTCGCTTGTAAAATACGATAGTAGTTATCTACGCTTTCAGACTTCTGACAAATTGCAGACTTTAGAAACGACAGGTGAGGGGTATCAGATCCGTGAAAATGCGGATATATTGGTTGCACAATTGACTGATCCGATTTATAAACCGATCGCACATACGGTAAGTTTGAAATTATCATTCGATCAGCGGAATACATTACTTTCAAATCCGCTAAAAAGAATTAAATTTACTGAAACAATATCCGGATGGATTTTGAAGTATTCCAGGAAAAACAATGAGGATAAAGTTGAAATAACAATAATTGAGAAGTATGTATAAATTTGAGCCTTTATTCAAAATCGGTGATCATGTATTTCATGCTACGAAAGAAAGCGATGAAGGGATAATCATAAACATTACTTACAATGTCCGTCAACGTGCTATTCAGTATGAGGTGATGTTTGGCCGGATGGACGCGGATGATGTATGGTGCTATGAAGAAGAATTAAGCGATACTAAAAGATACTGACTATGTTAGTTAGCTCAATTTTAAATACAGTTTCTTTTAAAGACATATCGGGCAGCTTTCCGAACAGGCATAACACGCTGTACAATGATCGTAAAATAGGCGGGTTGACATTGAAGAAATATTTTCAAAAATTCAATAATGCCGATTCGATTTATCTTCAATTTAGTTCAGATGTTGCAACAGTTCCAACTTTACGAAGTTATTTATATGAAACAACGATTCAAAATACAGCAATAGCCGGGTCCCTTGTTAGTTCATACTCAGGGGTTGATGATCGCTATTATTTCAATTTCGAGATTAGTCTTGATTCTAACTACAACAACAAAACGTTGTATTTCAAATGCTTTCAGGGGTCAGATACATTAACAAGTGAGCCTATGTGCGTTTCTGATTATTCAGATGAAATATCAAGAGGTGATTTGAAAAAAATTCAGTATGCTAATCTTGATATCAATTCATTTTCAGATTCATATTTTATTGACTGGACTGCCCTTGATTACATGTATTTCTATGTTGAGGCAATCGATGAATATAAGTCGGATGGATCGCTTGATAATTTTGAGGATGTAGATCAGAAGATAAATATTGCATCAAAATTATTCGGGGGATTGACACTCAAAACTGGCGGCATACCTGACTATTTAGCAGAAAAGATAATTGCCGCGTCAATGCTCGATTTATTTACGATAAATGATATTCAGTACATCGCGAATAAAGTTGGTGAACCTGAAATTTACGGCAATAGCACTTTATTTCAACTTTCTCTTGATTTGACGGAGACCCACACAGTCGGTCTTAATTCAGATGATTTAGGTATTATAGTAACTACAAATACAGAAGATGTGATACAAGTTAAGAAAAATTCAAACGTAACCGGTGGTGGATGGCAGGTTGAAAACCCAGAAGGTTTCATGCTTCATTCTGTGCAGATAAAACACAATGTTGCAAGTGCCGCAGCAATCGCTACAGTCAAATGCGGCACAAGCATTGCCGGAGATGACATAATTGATGAAATACAAGGGGAGGTTGCAAAAGCCGATTATCAGAATAAATTTAAAAATTATTCGATCCATTTCCTAAAAACAGATACGACCGCTTATAACCTGTATTTCACAGTATCAGGAGCCGGAGCCGACTTAACTATTATATGTAATTTTGACACGATAACACCTAATAACTAATACAATGAAAAGGATATTAATATCTATAATTTTAGCTTCTGTATCAATTTTGGGATATTCTCAAGCGACAGACATAAATGTCAGGAATATGAAGCTTGAAAATCGAATTTATTCGAATAAATCAGGCAGCATTGATACATTAATCGCACCAGGGGCAATCGCGGGGGAATATGAATTCAAAAATCTTGCTGATCCTATTGATTCACTTGATGCAGTTAATTTGAGATATTTCAATCAACATGCCCTTGGCAGCCCTACCGATTCAGTCGTTTTCAATCCTATCTATCCTGATCAGGTAACCGCTCGTGAGGGTAAAATATACTACGACACTTTAAAACATGCGTTAACATATTTCACAGAAAGTCCTACCCTTAACTTAAATTTAGGGCAGGAGGGCGTAAAGCGAGCATTAAATAATACAGGGCAAATAATTCCTAATAATACGCCTGTTTACCTGTCATCCGGAATGTTTGAAATTGCGGATTGTACGACTTATGAGACATCCAGATTAATAGGCATAACAACAGAAGAAATTGGAATCGGAGAATATGGTTATGCGACACTGTGGGGTGATCAAACCGGTGATTTTGTTTCGTTAGGATTTGCGGAAGGTGATGACATTTATTTAGGCGTTGGCGAGCTGGTGAATGTGCCACCTTCGAATGGGCAATATGTGGTTTATATCGGTGAGATTCAAAATGACACGACGCTATTTGTAGACCCTAACGTGAATCAATACACCGCGGAAACAATAAGCATTACAGGATTTAATAGTTCGTCTGATTTATATACGATAATAACATGGGATAACGCTAATCGGCGGGTGAAAATTGAGCCTACAACAGGAAGTGATTTTTATTATTACGAGAAAGGCATTAAATACATAACAGGACCGGATAGCTTACAGATTTCAGATGTTGAAGGCGTTCACTTTATTCACTTTGATGGTGATCAGATGACCGAAATAGTTAATCCAACAAATGACGAGACAATCCACATTTACGAAAATCACGCATCGATCTGTAAAATTTACTGGTCAGTATCAGCGGCTCAAGCCATATACATAGGGAATCAGCGGCATACAATTAAGTCGCCACCCAGATTCATCGCATATACTTACGACACTGACGGATGTAGAATTTCTGACGGATGCGCTTTAACTTCGATTATTTCAGACGGGAATGGATCGTTAGATTCGCATGCGCAATTTGGTGTTGCATCTGGGTCGCTTTGGAATCAGGATATAAAAACTTCTACATCTACGATTGTATCTACTGCCGGACTTGACGCATATTACAAAACAGGCGTTGACGGCAACTGGTTATTATCACGAACCACATTCCCCCTGATTACTACAGGTACAGGGCGAATGGCGTATAATCAATACGCAGGGGGGGCATGGCAACTGACAGAGGCAGTTAATAACAGTTATGTATTAATGCACGTTATTGCGTCAAATAATATAGATACAGGTACAGGAGAAGAATACGCTGTAATTTTAGGTCAAAATAATTATACAACTTTAACCTCAGCACAAGCGGCTGCAGAACAAGAGGCTTTTGATATTTTGTACGGTCAAATCCCGGTTAAGGATGTTGCGTTAATTGGTACTGTAATTTTCAATACGGCTGACGTTCTTACCAATTCGGTTAATGCAAAAATTATAGCAACTTCTGACGGTGATGATTACATAGATTTGCGGTTTTCAACAGGCGTTGGCGGTGGTACTTCAACATCATCGATTGCTTTTCTTGATCTGAATGATACGCCATCTTCGTACGCAAGTCAGGCGTTAAAGCTTGCTCGAGTAAATGCGGGGGAGAGTGCACTTGAATTTACGGCAACATCTGCAATCAATGTTGGTGATTTCAATGATGACGGGACATATATGGATAATGCAAGTCATAACCCTCTAGGGCTTACAGGACAGTATGTTGATGCAACGTCTGCTCAAACACTTATCAACAAAACTATTGACAGCCCGGCTATTACTGATTTTAGTTTGTCGCAACATGATCACAGTTCGACAAACGAGGGCGGTTTGATAAATTCCGATGACATTACAGAAGGATCGAGCAACCTATTTTCACAGTGGACAGAATCATCAGGCAACATATACAGAATGACTGGCAATGTTGGAGTCGGTGGAATACCTTCGACGAAGCTTGACGTTGTAGGCGGAACGAAAACACAGACGTTAAATGTAACTAACTCGATTTCATTCGACGGACTTACACTGACGGATATAACAACAGGAGCTAGCGATAACGGTATGCTTGTGACAAAAGGATATGTTGATGATGCTATTACGTCGGCGGGAGGTTACACAAATGAAGATGCACAGGATGCAGTTGGGACGATCCTAGATAATGGACTGGTCGGTGATATTGTTTTCACGTATGATGATGCGACACCGGCAATCTCAGGGGATGTCGAAGATGATTCTCATAATCACACAGGTGCGACCATTTCAGGGCTTGGTGTATCTGATTTCTCAAGTTCGAACATATCGCAGTGGACAAATGATTCAGGGTATATTACAAGTAGTTTTTCATTAACAGGTGATTTATCGGGGACATTAGCTTCTCCAGCTGTTGTTGATGATTCACATAATCATGTGATTTCAAATGTTGATGGATTACAAGACTCACTTACTGCCAAACAAGCGACATTATCCGGCACAGGGCTGGTGAAATCAACTGCTGGGACGATCAGTTACGTTGGAGACAATTCGGGGGATTGGAATACAGCTTATTCAGACCGGTTAAAGTGGGATGGGGGAGCTACTGGATTAGTTGCTGCGACAGGACGTACAAGTTTAGGAGCAACAACAGTAGGGAGTAATGTATTCACTTCAACTAATCCATCTGCGGTCCGTTACTTACGTGCGAATGCTGATAATACAGTTAGTTGGTTAGATTCGGCAACATTTAAGAACGCAATAGGCGCAGACTTCACCGCCAGTAATGGGGTTGAAATAGTCGATAATGTAATTAAACCAGGCGGCACGGTCTCCACATCGTGGGACATTGAGTTTAGCGGGACTGGATTTGATTTTCATAACCCAACATGGGATAATTATCTATTATATGACCCATCTATCGGGCAACTTCAGAGCTACCAATATAGTGACGGTGACTATTCAGTTGAATTTGAGTCAAGTAAGGATTATGTAACTTTGTTTTCAAATGATCTTGCTAAGAGCACTTATACAGGGCTATCAGGAGCTTTAACTTCGGCTAGATATCCGCATACCTCTGTATATTCGGGATGGGCGAGTGAGGATAATGACATTAGAGTAAGGGCATCTTTAAAGGTAAATGTAGACACTATTTATGATGATCCTGCGAAAAACGTCCCCTACGAAAACGGCACTTCATTGGAATTTTACAAGTGGAATTACGGTGATTCTGCGAATGTTTCACAAGTGCATCTGAATTCAGATACCATAAAACTATATGTATACACTAGGACTCACCCGACAATGGGTACGATTACTAGTTCGCGCAAAGTATTATTTGAGAAAAACAAACTCTTACAATATGAATCTTGGCTTCACTCTCAGTTGGGTGACAACACCCTAGTTCCAAGAAACTATGTAGACAACCTAAACAAATACGGCATATCAGTCAACGAAACGCCTGATGGCATAATTACAAATTTTACGCTCCCTTGGGAAATCTACTCATCGGAAACGGTTCGGGTATATGTCAGCGGTTTGCGCATGAAGATGGATGTTGATTATGCGGTTAGCCTGGAAAATAATCAAATCATTTTCACAGATCCTCCGGTTGTGGGCGAATCAATCGTAATCGATCTAATGACAACAGGTAATACATTTTAGTATATGACAACAAAAATTAAAGTTTAGTATATGACAACAAAAATTAAAGGCAACCGCATCGATGTTGATTCGGTGAAAAATGCGCTTAACTATAGTGCTGAAGAAATTGGAGCAACCCCCACCGGTGGCTACGCCGGAACAGCGCAGGATCTGTATCAGCTCACCCAAAACAATTACAGCGGCGTAATCCTCCCTACCGATGGAACGACCGCTATGACTCGCGTTGGGTTAAGCGACATTGAATGGTACAAAAAGGGGCTCAAGATCGTCCTGTTAGCCGACGATCTGACCGAAAACGTGGTAATTGCGGATTATGCAAACCCCGAGATTGTAGCCGGCGCAGACCTGACCGGCGCCTCCGGGCAAGTAATGGTGAAGATACCGCGCATCTACTATCGCGAGGTGCTCGACGGAAGCGGGGTGTTAATACGGGTTGAAATCTCGCCAATACGCCTGGTTGGCTTCGAATGCCATCCTAAGTTTGTGCGACCTGATGGCACAGAGCGTGAGTTCATCTACATCGGAGCATACGAAGCAAGCAACTCAGGAAGCAACGTTTTGCAATCCGTATCAGGGGTTGCACCGCTAACTTCACAGACACTTGCTACATTCAGAAGCCGTGCATTTGCAAGAGGTGAGGGGTGGTATCCTTACGATTTCTGGACTCAGCACCTAATTCAGTTGCTTTTTTATGTGAATCATGCAACATTCAACTCGCAGACCGCATTGCCCGGCTACACAGAAAGAACAGCGTGGAATGACGCCTACAAGCGCAATACGGGACGGTCGAACATATTGACAAGCATGAGCGGAACCATAGCTGCCGACCTCGGGGGGCTGGACATTGGTCTGGACGACGCGAACTGGCGAATTGCCGAAAAGAATATTGCAAATCGCTTTCTGTTCATTGAAAACCTGTTCGGGCATATCTGGAAATTCATGGACGGCTGCGCATTCGACGGACGTGTCGGACAGAGCAATCTGGCATACGTAACAAACGACCCAGCTCTATTCACGTCGGTTGACGCTGAAATAACAACAAAATACAAAGCCTATGGCGCAGCCTTACCGGCAGCCACAAACGAGAACTACATACAAAGCATGCAATCCGGCTTTCTACCGAAAGCCCACGGAGGCGCATCGACTACGTATGTTACCGACTACTTCTGGTCACATCTCGACGATGCTTCTCGTGATTATTTCCGTGCCGTCCGCGCGGGTGGCGCTCTGAATAATGGCGGTCCGGCGGGTGTCGCGGCGCGTTATTCGACTAACGGTCTCGGTGCTGCGTTTTCGGATGTCGGGTCGCGGCTCTGCGCAGCGCCGTAGTCGCCGGAAAATTTTTCACAGGTTACCGGTTCCACTGCGCTTTCCGTGTCGTCCACGCAGGTGGCAATCTGAATAATGGCAGTCAAGCGGGTGTCGCAGCGCGTAATTCGAATAACGGGTCGCAGCTAAGCTATACAAAACGGCTGGATCCGCAAGCGGATAGTTAAGGAAATGAAGCGAAAGCTAAACCAGCCCGCCAGTCTGGCCAGTTATTGGGGTTGGTTGAAACACGACGATTCTTATCGTTTAACCAAAAAATATTTTAATAATGAAAGGAAATTCAAACACACAGCCTGAGCGAATTGAGCGCATCGGGAAACAATATCAAGTAAGGTGGAATGTCGTTCGAAACGACCGCACAAACGAAGATGAACAGCCGATTGAAAGCTGGGATTACGATTACGCAAATTGCGCTACCGGCGACTACTCGGCGCTGGTTGAAGGAATCATCCGCAGCCGATATGCAGCCTCGCAGATCGAAGCAATCTTAGCTAATTACAGTAACGGGCACAATGTTGAAGAATGGTTGCGCCTGCAAGCCTGGCGCGAACTGGCCAAAGAAGTTGCAAAAGGTGAATTGATTACAGAAAAGCTACGGGCGAAAGCTACCCTTCCGCTCGATTTCGTGCTCGCAGGTGGCAGATACGAAGCCCTTGCAGATCGTATTCTCAAAATTGGCAGCCCTTACGAGTTGTCGAAAGATGCCGCCGGCACTGAGTTTGTGACCGTGTACCTGGAAGAGATCAAGCCGGAGCATGCGGCAGTAATAGTCGCCGATCCGGATGTAGTCATTTACCAAATCAACCTGCTCGATGAAGCGCTTTAGCGACTTTGCGTCGGAGGAGGCACAGCTCGACGGCGTAAAAGTGAAGCTGGATGACCTGCTAAACCGCGATATCATCCTGTTGGCCTACCGGGTGTCTGAATCGAAGTACAGCAAAAATAAGAGCGGCAAATACGCAACAGTTCAGTTCAAGCAACAAGAAAGCTGTCCGCCGCAGGTGTTTTTCACCGGCTCCGACATCCTGATCGAGCAACTCGAGAAATACAAGGACGAACTGCCATTTGTGGCAATTGTATTATAATTCAGACAATTTTGATTCACCAGGTTATCAATTTAAGAAATACGGATTTCCTGTTAGAATTGTAAAAGATGTTACTGAATTGTTAGATGGAGAATTTGGGACATACACAGGCAATGACGGTACGATATATGAAACTATTTGCATCGGAACTATTGAGATAACTTCTAGAAATATAACTGAAACAATGTATCGGAATGGCACAGTAATTCCCAAAGTCGCCTCTAACACGGAATGGGCCAATTTAACAACAGGAGCAAGAAGCGTATATGAAAATAATGAAAATAACAAATAATAGTACAAGAAATTGGCTATAATTACAACGACGGAAACGGGAGGGCATTATGAGCAACATCTACAAATATCTAGCAATCTTATTGACAGGCATCATCATAGGCATTATCTTTATGCTCAAAAAGGTTAAGCCTGTTATCAATGCTGGCACCTATATTGACAATATGGAGCAAAAAGTAAACAAACTAAAACAAAGAGGACATGAAAACACGCAAACAACAGAGGGTAGAATTACTATTCCCGGACACGGTGAAGATAAAGCCATTTCAAAGAAAGAAATACGTAAGTCGAAAAGAGAGGCACGGCGAGAAAAACGATCACGTTAGCTAAGTAAATAACCGCTCGAAAGAGCACAAATAAACAGATCGGAAACCCGGTCATAAAATAAGTAAAATGAAAGAATTATTATTAAATTTAGATTGGGCTGAGATTGCCAGTGCGGGGCTAGCAATTGTGGTCTATTTTTTTGGTAAATTTTGGGTTAAAGCAAAGCCACTGATTATAGCCTTTGCGAATGCTATTGAAGATGACAAGATTGACGCAAACGAGCGTAAAGACCTTGTTGCTCTTGCAAAGGCGTTATTAGGCAATAAAGCTATTTCGGTAGCCGTGGCAGGGCCTACAGACGATGAGCCAAACGGCCCCGATCTTCCACCAAAGCAGGCGTAGCATGGGAGCAAAGGATTTAAAAATTAAAGGCATAGTAGGGGCGGCTTCGGCTGCCCTTGCTTTATTATCGTATGTCGGTTACTATTTCGCATTCTACAACTACAATACACGGCTTGATGAGCTTTTTTTTATTGGTACTGGCGTATCGATTTCGCTGAGTTTCGGGTTACTTTTCACATTCTTTCAGAATAAAGCTGTAAGAGCTTTAACTTTGTTTTGCTCAGTTTTTTATTTTATATTAGTCAATATTTATGTTGTATGCGGTTTGATAACTGGAAATTACTATGCGCACATAAAACTAAGTCTAACCATCGGCCTTGCAGCCGGATTATTATATCTTGCTTATGACACCCTTGACAATCGACGGCGAAATGGCGTATAATGGAATAATAGCAATTATTTCACTAGTAACATTTGTAATCATGTATAACAAGGCCGTTAGAAATAGGGCGGATAAATTGGACTTAGACGATCTCAGGAAATACGTTGATCAACAAGATAGGGCGTTACATCACAGGGTAACAGGTGTAGAAAAGAGAGTAGATGACGGAATTTCGGAGTTGAATAAAGATGTAAAGGAAATATTAAAGCTGCTAACAAAGAAATAATATGACACCCACATTATGCCTAAACATTCAAACTGTATTGCACGACCTTAATAGTGTGATCCCTTATTCCGATGAGGCACATATGTTGTTGTGTGGCACGTGTGCGCAGGAGTCCGCATTTGGAAAGTATCGCAGGCAAATTGGTGGCGGTCCGGCTCTTGGGATCTTCCAGATGGAACCGGGGACGTTTGATGACATTGTAATTAATTTTATGGAATATAAGCCACAACTGGCAGACTGCATCATGGATCTGGCAGATGTGTATGACTTTGATTCAAAACTACTTGAGGTAAACGATATACTTTCTACGTGCTTTGCCCGGGTACATTATTTTAGAGTTAAAGAAAAGATACCATCTGATTTGCCGGGGCAAGCTGAATATTGGAAGAAGCATTATAACACATATCAAGGGAAAGGGAAAGTCGAGGATTACATTGCTAATTATAAGCGGTATGTATTAAGTGCTAGAGGATAGTACGTACTGTATTGTTAATATCGGTCGGCATTTAGTATGTGATAGAGTATAGTACATACCGTGGTTTATAAAATGCAACAGACTATTTCGTAATTAATTAAAAAGGTGTACATTTGATTACTTTGAATAATGATTGTTAATACTTGTTTTCATTTTGGAGTTGATTTTGCTTTAAGGTTAGGTTAGGTTAGTAAAAAGCCCGGATAGTTGTCCGGGCTTTCTTGTATTAAAAAATTACTGCTTCATCTTCATCATCGGGATAATGCACGACTTTTTTCTCAGTATGATTAAGCGCTGCATCTTTCTGAACTATCCGGATCAACCAGATAGCGGAATACACGACATAGAATAACAATACAATTGTTGCAGGAATCAGGATTACTTTGTACATAGCTGCTCGATTTTGAATGTAAATTCATCTCGCGGATATTCATCTTTAGATGTTGTGTAAGTAAAGTCTAATTCACATCCGGAATTGCCGTCCCACAATGCAACATCTAGATCATAAATTGCGACTCCAATAAGTTCCGACGTCTCTGGCAATTCATGCGTACAGGGTATAATTGAATATTCTTCGACTTTCCGGTACTGGATATCCATTTCATATACTGCAACCTTGATATGTATCGTATCAGATACTTCGAAATAGCCATCGCCCATGTCTTTCTCCACCGGCTTTTCACGTATTTCCTGACAGATGTATTCAAGGATTTCGCAATCAACATCAACTATGTTAATCGATTTTTTTTCAATAGTTGGGTTAAATTCTTTCATTTTGTTTTGTTTTTAAGTGGTTAAAATTTTTAGGTTCAATTTATTGAAGTGGGTATATTTGGTAGTTATTTATCTTTTCAAAGTCTATACTCCAAATATACCCTAGTTTTTTTATTCAAAACATGACTAAAATCATGTTTCCAAAATATCTTCAATTAGTCCCTGAAATTGCTCAAGACTTCTTATAATATAATAATCAAATCCAGCCTTTTCAACAAACAATTGCCAATGCACCTGATCGGGTGACTGTCGCCCTGTTTCGGTCTTAAATTCAATTAGGTGTGCTACACCTTCCCAAAGAAAGATAGTGTCTGAAACGCCAGGTATTATTCCCATAGCCTTTGCAATAGCTCCAGAAATACCATTGCCTCGCTTGCATTGAGATATTACTTCATTCACTTTTTCTAAAACTAGCCTTTTATCATTTATGTTTTCAATTACGAAAAGCATAGCATTGATTATTACTTTTACTGATAGTCTTGCGCCCTCATTTTGTACCGCAAAAAACAGTCCTCTTGTCTCAGGGTAATTATTCCAAAGCCATTTTACGCATTCGGCTTGTATTTGTGATTCTTTCATAAGTTATCGATTACAAATTTTACATTGTGTATTTTTCTTATTGTTCGGGACTTCTTAACTCCGTTATAACTCAAATTATTCGATTTCGCATAATCCGGAATAGTTTGAAGATTTAGAAAATCACCCGCCAGTTCAATTAATTGAACCAATCCGTCGCTACTCCATTTGCCTCTTTGAATAGATTCACCTAGTTTATTAAGTGAAAGTTTCTCGTATTCAGATATTTGTGTCATGGTTCAATTTATTGAACTGTATATATTTGGTAGTTAACGCCTATTTAAAAGGTACTCGGTAGATAACGCAATCTGGGAGGACAATTGGGAATTTCAAAGCTTTGAGAGAATGATAAGGAAGATTAAACTCGTCGCAAAGCTTTTTAAAATTACCCCGACAAATTGGTTCTTTATCGGGGTAAATTAGGATGATTACTGATTGACGTTGCATTAGTTTTCTTTCCAATAAATTAACAATTCAGCTTCTCTTTCTGCATTATTGCAGCTAAATGTTGCAAACCAAAACTCGCTCATTTTGCTTTCAATGTTTTCAATGTCAGTTCCTAAAAAATCTGAAAATTGAGCTGCTAATTTTTTTAATTCTGAATTTTCCATTTTGTGTTTTTTTTAATGATTAAAAATATACTGCATCTGTATTTGTATCTTCCGGGAAAATGTCTTCTTTTTTAGAAGCCTTAACATTCTTTGCAAATTCAATAACTTCATCAATATTATTAAAAGTTCCTTTTTTTGCAGTTAAGGCATCTTTAACAATACGATAGTTTTCAAACTCATACTTATTCAAATCATTCATTAATTGAGAAACTTCAGGATGATTCTTTTGTCTTCCGCTTGTAGCTTCAAATTCGATTCCGGTAATGTTACAATTTGCTTTCATCTTGTTTTGTATTTGTGATTGTTTGATGAAGTAAAGATACAACGTATTTTTCTATTGTACAAGTATTTTTGTAATTATTTTTAACATATTTCTATGTTTTTTGACATGAATTGAAAACAGGCGTTAACACGTGCTATATGTCAAGTCTGGCAGTATCAGTTATTCAAGTTCAGTTCTCGCATTAGCACCGTAGCGGCTCGATATTGTTTCTTTCCGTATCCATCCCTGCATATAGCACCAACCGTTATGTGCAATAGCCTTTCTTCGTAGCAAGGTTAGTGCTTAATAAGTCTTTTTGTTTTATTTTTTCCCTACCCGCTTCTGGTTTTTCAAACCAGTTAAGTAAGTGCTAAGTAAATATTGTACTAAAGAACTAAAAGAACGGCTTTCGGATTTTGCTTGCTTTTGTCCGTCATTTAAAGTTTCTTCGTCAATGGTTACGCTTGTATTTTTCGTTGCCATATTAAATACTTTCAATTTGTGTTTTTGCCCATTTTTTGAATGCAGAAAATTTCATGGTAATATCTAAAGCAATATCCTGTGATTCTTTAGAAGTAAATACAGGCATTGGCACAAATCTAATATCATTAATCCATGCGTTTAGCTTTTCTTTGTCCGGGGCTTTATTTGCTTTATTTTCAGCTTCAATTCTTGCTTTTTCTTCTTTATCGGCTTTCTCTTTCGCTTCAATTTCTGCTTTTTGTTTTGCCTGTAATTCAGCTTGCAGTCTATCTTTTTCAGCCTTATCTCTTTTCTCTTTTGCTTCGGCTTCCTTAGCTTTTTGGGCTTCAAATTCATAATGCTGTTTTGCTCCTATTTTAATTTCAGAAAGTTCTTTTTGATATTCTTTTTCAGGAGAATTTAAAAGTTTTCCATAATCACGAATAAAAATAATGTACGGTTTAAGCTCTTCATTTCTTTTTTTATCCTGCAAATCTTTTCTATCCTTTTCATCTTTTTGCTTTTTACGCTCAATTTCTAAAGCCTTTTCTTTTGCTTCGGCTTCCTTTTTCAATCGTTCATTTTCAACCTTAATTCTTTCACGTTCGGCAGCTTCTTCTTTTTCTTTTTGGATTCTGGCTTCTTCGGCTTTCTTTTCAGCTTCAATTTTATCATTAAAAGCCTTTTCAATCCCTGTAAAAAACATTTCAAAAGTTTCGTCACTCATGTGTTCAAATTCAGAGCGTAACATTTCGGGAGCTACTTTTGCAACTTTAAGTATTCGTTGTTGTGTTTTCAACTCTTTTTGTTCAGCTTCAAAACGTTCTTTAGTTTCTTCTTTCCAACGTGCATTTTCTTCAATTTCTTTTGTTAAAATTTGCATCGTTTGCTTTGCCTTTAACCAAAGTGAATCTTCTGTTTTGTAGCTTAACATTTGTTGTTGAACATCAGCTCTTTTTGCATCAAATGTTTTTTCAGCTTCCAAACGTTTTTGTTTTACACCAAGTCGTATTGTGGCGCAAAGTTTCATATTTACTTTGTCGTTTTCATCGGAAACAACTATACTGTCAAGTTGCTCGCGCATTTTTGAAACTCCATTAAAGACATGGTTTAAAACCGTTTGCACTTCGTTTCTTTTTTCAAGTGAAACGTTTTTTGCTATTTCAGCAACCTCATTCGGTAATACTACTGTTAATTGATTTTCCATAAAATACATGTTTTAATTTGTTGCTAAGTTAGTATTATTTTATAATATATCCTAATATAAAAATAAATAAAAATTGCCTCCCTAAAAAAATAAAACAAAAAGGGTCACAGCTTTGAATGAACGGATAAAAGCTACATGCACACAACACACGGTATAAGCAAAAACCGTTGCAGTGCGTAAGTCAAAGTATGTAGTTCTAATTAAGTTCATATCGTGTTGATTGTGTTGTGTTTCAAATCGGTTTCAGCTCATACCGTCACCGTTATGGCTCAGTTTAAAGCTCTTTTGAAGCGTCAGTGTTTTGATTTTTAAAATGCTTTTTTAGCCAACTTTCGGCAAAGTCGATTAGCTCTTGATAAGCTTCGTTGTACTTATCGCCCTTGTAGTCAGAACGAACACTTTCCGTATTTCCAGAAAGTGCTGTTGAAACTTGTCGCCATTTGAAAATATCAGATGCTTTCATCGCTATCTCTTTCTTCTGCTGAATAGTATCCATAATAATAGTGTCCAAATTCATCAACATCATTTTCCCAATTTTCGGGAACTGCTTTTAAGAATTGATCTTTTGGAATTGGTTGCCCGTTGTAGAAGTAATTGTAAGTTTTCATCTTGTTTTTATTTTAAGTTAATTAAACCATTGCCATAAATGAAGTGCCGTCGTATTTTGCTTTTAAAGCTTCTGTTTTTTTGTCGCTACCTGTTACTTTTGAATTGTTGAAGTAAACATTGCCAATCAAAAAAGGCAACATTGAAGCAGCTCTATTTGCGCTTTTAATGTTTTGCATTTGCATACTTTTAAGAACTTGAACCATAAAGTCTTTTAATGAAATTCCGTTAAAAAATTTTTCGGTTGTAAGGTTGTTGTATTTACTGATAACTTGTTCTCTGTTTTCGCTTAACCAGGTTGTGAGTTCGAATGTTGCTTTCATTTTCTTTTTTTTTGATTACTCTGTAAAGATACGTATTTACGTGCAATTGAATGTTAAGCGAATGTTAAGTTTTACGTATTTACGTATAAATCGAAAAATAAACAAAGAAAACCGAAGCCATTGACTGTTATTTGTAGCCGTTATGCCCAATAGTGGTTTGAGCATTTACCATCATGTTTATCATTTCTTCTGCGTTTATTAAGCAATCGTTTTATTTTCTTCTTTAGCTTTCTATTT
>Ga0326597_10000983_pt1 | contig 47667 bp, 43 predicted proteins | sample RVTome_12_FD_203789 | JGI IMG/M metagenome (GOLD analysis project Ga0326597, IMG submission 203789) | Soil microbial communities from uranium-contaminated site in the Upper Colorado River Basin, Wyoming, United States - RVT100D185 | ecosystem: Environmental > Terrestrial > Soil > Contaminated >...
GGCGCGCCCGAAGGGAGCCCCCCGGAGGCGCCAGGCCGGCGTTGCAGCGCTTGCCAAGGGCTGGGCCATTGCCTGCGCGCTGCGCCTTGTCCTGGCACCTCCGGGGGGCTCTGATCGTAGCGAAATCTATGGGTCACGGTACTACCACTCCCGGCGGCAGCGCGGCGTGTCGCTGGTCACCGCCGCGTTCCTGATCGCCGGCCTGGCGACCCTGGGCGCGCTGATGGTGCGCCTGACGGTGTTCGGCAGCCAGGAGTCGCTGGTCGACTGGCACGCCGCCCAGGCGCTCTACGCCGCCGACTCCGGGCTCGACTGGGCGATGCACCGGATCACCTTCACCAGCTCGGCGCCGGACTGCGACGACGGCGACGGCAGCGACCTGGTGGTGGTCGCCGGGCGCGCGTGGTTCACCGTCGAGGCAGAAGATCTGGGCATTCCCGGGTTGACCCTGTGCCGGCTGACCAGTACCGGCAAGGGTGGCGGCAGCGCGGCGGCGCCGCTGGCGACGCGCCAGGTGGTGGTGACCTTCGAGCCATAGGAATCTGTAAGCAGACCCCTGGCTCCCTTCACTCCTCTTCCAGGCCGAGCTCCTTGATCTTGCGCGTCAGGGTGTTGCGCCCCCAGCCGAGCAGCCTGGCCGCGTCCTGGCGCCGCCCCCCGGTCCGCGCCAGGGCGGCATCGATCAGCACCCGCTCGAACTCCGGCAGCGCCTCCTCGAGCAGCCCGCCCGCGCCGCCGGCCAGGCGCTGCGCGGCCCACAGGCGTAAAGCCGCCAGCCACGCCTCGCCGTCGCCGTCGGGGGCGTGCTCGCGCAGCTCCGGCGGCAGGTCGTCGACGTGGATCTCGCGTCCCGAGGCCATCACCGTCAACCAGCGGCAGGTGTTCTCCAGCTGGCGCACGTTGCCCGGCCAGTCGAGTTCGCACAGCAGCGCCTCGGCCTCGGGCAGCAGCAGCTTGCTCTCGACCTCGAGCTCGGTGGCGGCGGTGCGCAGGAAGTGGCGCGCCAGGCGCGGGATGTCCTCACGCCGCCGGCGCAGCGCCGGGATGTGGATGCGGATGACGTTGAGGCGGTGGAACAGGTCCTCGCGAAAGCGCCCCTCGCGCACCCGCACCTCGAGGTCCTGGTGGGTGGCGGCGATGATGCGCACGTCGACCCGCACCGGGGTGTGGCCGCCGACGCGGTAGAACTCGCCGTCGGCGAGCACGCGCAGCAGCCGGGTCTGCAGCTCCGCCGGCATGTCGCCGATCTCGTCCAGGAACAGGGTGCCGCCGTCGGCCTGTTCGAAACGGCCGCGACGCAGCCCCTGGGCGCCGGTGAAGGCCCCCTTTTCGTGACCGAACAGTTCCGATTCGAGCAGGTCGCGCGGGATCGCCGCCATGTTCAGCGCAATGAACGGACCACTGGCGCGCGGGCTGTGCCGGTGCAGGGCCAGCGCCACCAGCTCCTTGCCGGTGCCCGACTCGCCGTTGATCAGCACGGTGATGTTGGAGCGCGCCAGGCGGCCAATGGCGCGGAACACCTCCTGCATCGCCGGCGACTCGCCGATGATCTCCGGCGCCGGCTGCGCCGGCGTCTCGCCGCCGGCGGCGGCGTCGCGGTGGGCCATCGCTCGGCGCACCAGGGCCACTGCCTCGTCGACGTCGAACGGCTTGGGCAGGTACTCGAAGGCGCCACCCTGGTAGGCGGCGACCGCGCTGTCGAGGTCGGAGTGGGCGGTCATGACGATCACCGGCAACTGCGGGTGGTCGCCGCGGATGCGCTCCAGCACCTGCAGGCCGTCGCTGCCCGGCATGCGGATGTCGGTGAACAGCGCGTCGGGTTGCTCGCGGCGCAGGGCGGCGAGCATGGCGTCGCCCGACTCGAACGCGCGCACCTGCAGTCCCGCGCCCTGCAGGGCCTTTTCCAGGACCCAGCGGATGGAGCGGTCGTCGTCGACCACCCAGACGATTTCAGGCCGGTTCATGCGTGGCTCCCTCGAGTGGCAGCAGGATCCTGAACAGCGTCTCGCCGGGCCGGCTGCTGCACTCGATCAGCCCGCCGTGGCGGTGGATCAGTTCCTGGGCAATGGACAGCCCGAGGCCGGTGCCGCCCTCGCGGCCGCTGACCATCGGGTAGAAGATGTTCTCGACCATCTCGGCCGGGATGCCGGGCCCGTCGTCGACCACGTCGATGCCGATGACCAGGCGGTGGCGCTGCTGGCCGATGGTGAACTGGCGGTGGCAGCGGGTGCGCACGGCGATGTGACCGTCGGCGCCGGTCGCCTGAACGGCGTTGCGCACGATGTTGAGCAGCGCCTGGATCAGCTGATCGCGGTCACCGATCAGCGGCGGAATGCTCGGGTCGTAGTCGGCATCGATCGGCCGGTTCGCCTCGACCTCGACCAGCTGGCGCACCCGTTCCAGCACCTCGTGGATGTTCAGCTCGACGTGCCGCGGCAGCTGGGCCGGACCGAGCATGCGGTCGACCAGCACCTGCAACCGGTCGGCCTCGCCGATGATCACCTGGGTGTATTCGCGCAGCTCGGCATGCTCGAGCCGGCGCTCGAGCAGCTGCGCCGCGCCGCGCAGGCCGCCGAGCGGATTCTTGACCTCGTGCGCCAGGCCGCGGATCAGCGCCCGGGTCGCGCTCTGCTGCGCCAGCAGGTGCTCCTCGCGCGAAATGCGCAGGTGGCGATCGAGATGCTGCAGCTCCAGCAGCAGGGTGGTGTCGCGGCTGGCGTCGCCGAACGGCGTCACGCTCAGGTCGACGGTCAGCACCAGGCTCGGGCGCAGCGCCACCTCGACCTCGCGCTCGGTGAAGGGGTGGCCACCGTCGCGCGCCTTGGCCAGGCTGGCGGCCAGGCGCGGGTCGAGATGGAGCAGGTCGACGATCGGCTGGCCGTGGACCTGGCGGGCGCTGACCCCGAGCAGCATCTCGCCGGCCGGGTTGATGTAGCTCACGGCCAAGCGCCGGTCGAGGACCAGCACGGACTGGCTCAGGTGGTCGAGGATGCGCTTGTGCAGGGTCATGTTCGGGTTCGTCGGCGGCAGCCGTCCTGCTGATCCAGCAATTTCCAGGCCACGCCGGTGGAATCGTTGGCAAGACCCCTCACCGGCCCGTGGTCCGGGTGCAGGCCGCAGGGACGCCTGATCGCAGCGGCACGCCCACGCCCGCAGACGGGCGTGTCTTGCACTATTTTAGTGCATCAATTGCCGGGGAGGGGCTGGCCGCCCAGTTCGCGCGGAATCGGCAGGATAGTCTTGGGCCGGACTTCGAAACCGATCTGGCGGCTGCTGGCGAGGACCTTGCCGTCGCTGTCGATCACCGCGACCTGCAGCCGGTGAGAGCCGCGGTCGACCCGGATCGAGACGCTGCCATCGCTGCCGGGAATCCGGCGGCCGTCGATCACCGCGATCAATCGATGACCGGCCGCCTCCTGCAGCGCCGGACGCAGATCGACCGCGACCCGGATCTGGCCGTCGTCGCTGCGGAGGGTCTGGCCATCGGTCGGCTGGGTGATCGCCAGGCGCCGGTAGCGCTGCACCGGACCCGCCTCGGCCCCGGACTCGGCCTCGGTCGCCGGCGCGGCCGCCGGCGCGGCCGTCGGCGGGGGCGGCGCGTAGGTGCTGAGCGGCGCCAGTTCGACCTCTTCGGCGGCCACCCCGTCCGGCGGGCTGTCACCGTACTGGGTCTTGCCGCTGGCGTCCTGCCAACGGTAGACGGCCGCCTGCGACGCGCTCGCCAGGCACAGCAGCAATACGATCAACGCGGTCCTCATGCCCCTAGCATAGCAGCGCCCCGGCCCAGCCAAGGCCCTTAGGCGCCGGTTGCGACGCCACCCTGGCAGGACGGCCACGAGCTCCGGACGGCAAAAGGCGCCCCGCGAACGGGGCGCCCGGAAGGCGGCTGCGGCCGCGGCCGCCGTCTGCGTCAGAGGCTGTAGTAGAGGTCGAACTCGATCGGGTGGGTGGTCATCCGCAGGCGGGTGACCTCGTCCATCTTCAGGCCGATGTAGCCGTCGATCATGTCGTCGGTGAAGACGCCACCGGCGGTCAGGAACGCCCGGTCCTCGTTCAGCGCCGCCAGCGCCTGGTCGAAGGCGTGGCACACCGTCGGGATGTCCTTGAGCTCCTCGGCCGGCAGGTCGTAGAGGTCCTTGTCCATGGCGTCGCCCGGGTGGATCTTGTTCATGACGCCGTCGAGGCCGGCCATCAGCATGGCCGAGAAGGCCAGGTAGGGGTTGCCGGTGCAGTCCGGGAAGCGCACCTCGATGCGGCGCGCCTTCGGGCTGGAGACGTAGGGGATGCGGATCGACGCCGAGCGGTTGCGCGCCGAGTAGGCGAGCAGCACCGGCGCCTCGAAGCCCGGCACCAGCCGCTTGTAGCTGTTGGTCGAGGCGTTGGTGAAGGCGTTCAGCGCCCGGGCGTGCTTGATGATGCCGCCGATGTAGTGGAGCGCGGTCTCGGACAGGCCGCCGTAGAGGTTGCCGCTGAACTGGTTCTCACCGCCCTTGGAGAACGACTGGTGGACGTGCATGCCGCTGCCGTTGTCGCCGACCAGCGGCTTGGGCATGAAGGTCGCGGTCTTGCCGTAGGCGTGGGCGACGTTGTGCACGCAGTACTTGTAGATCTGCACCTCGTCGGCCTTGCGCACCAGGGTGTTGAAGCGGGTGCCGATCTCGTTCTGGCCGGCGGTCGCCACCTCGTGGTGGTGGGTCTCGACGACCACGCCCATCTCCTCCATCGCCAGGCACATGGCCGAGCGCAGGTCCTGCATGGAGTCGACCGGCGGCACCGGGAAGTAACCGCCCTTGACCGACGGCCGGTGGCCCATGTTGCCGGCCTCGAAGACCTTTTCCGAGTTCCACTGGGCCTCCTCGGAATCGATCTTGACGAAGCAGCCGCTCATGTCGGCGCCCCAGCGCACGTCGTCGAGGACGAAGAACTCGGGCTCGGGGCCGAAGTAGGCGGTGTCACCGAGGCCGGTCGACTGCAGGTAGGCCTCGGCGCGGCGGGCGATGGAGCGCGGGTCGCGCTCGTAGCCCTGCATGGTGGTCGGCTCGACGATGTCGCAGCGAAGGTTCAGCGTGGTCTCGTCCATGAACGGGTCGAGGACCGCGGTCGAGGCGTCGGGCATCAGGATCATGTCCGACTCGTGGATCCCCTTCCAGCCGGCGATCGAGGAGCCGTCGAACATCTTGCCCTCGGTGAAGGTGTCCTCGTCGATGGCGTGGTGCGGCACGGAGACGTGCTGCTCCTTGCCGCGGGTGTCGGTGAAGCGGAAGTCGATGAACTTGACCTCCTTCTCTTCGATCATCTTCAGAACATCGGACGCAGACATGGTTGTTTCCTCCAGATTGCAGACGTCGACACGGGTCGGGCCGGGCGAATGCCGGCGCCTCGACCTTGGCTGTCCCAGTAAAAGCATGTGCCATGCCAAGATGGCACCGTATCCAGGCCCTTGAAATTCCGGCCCATTTCACGACAGATGACGCAGGTATGCACTATCTTGGTGCATTCACCCCTGCGCCAGCACGAAAACGGTGCGCTCAATGGTAGTGCACGCGAACGCAACGCACCTCCTCGAGGGTCTCGGCCGCCGCGGCCAGCGCGGCGCCGACGGCGCGCGCCGCGCCGACGCTGCCGCCGGCCAGGTCCAGCGGCAGCAGCAGTTCCACCTCGACCTGGCCGTCGAGGTAGTGCAGGGTGATCTCCTCGATGGCGTCGGCATGCGCCAGGCCGGCCCAGGTCGCGCGCAGCATGGCGACCATCGGCTCGCGCAGCGGCAGGTGCATCGACGGCGCCGCCACCTCGTCGTCCTCGGGGTCGATGTGCACGGTGACGTCGGCCACCTCCTCGACGTTGCGGATCAGGTGCCAGCGCACCTTTTCGCTGAGCTGGTGCCCCTCCGACACGCTGATGGTCGGGTCGACCAGGATGTGCACGTCGACCAGCGCCTCGGCGCCCATGCGCCGGGTGCGCAGCATGTGCAGCGAGCCGACCCCCTCGACCTCGAGGATGGCGTTGCGGATCTCCTCCAGCCGCTCCGGCTCGAGCCCGGTATCGACCAGCTCGACGATGCTGTGCGCGGCCAGGTCCCAACCGGCCTTGGCGATCATCAGCCCGACCAGCACCGCAGCCACGGCATCGAGGTAGTCGAGACCGGCCAGCGCGCCGCCGATGCCGACGACCACCACCACCGAGGAGATGGCGTCGCTGCGGTGGTGCCAGGCGTTGGCGCGCAGCAGGTTCGAGCGCAGCCGGCGGGCGACGCGCATGGTGTAGTGGAACAGCGCCTCCTTGGCCAGCACCGACAGCAGCGCGGCGGCCAGGGTCAGCCAGGTCGGGTGGAGCAACCGCTCGGGATGGAACATGCGCGTGACGGCGTCCCAGGCGATGCCGGCCGCGACCAGCATCAGCAGCCCACCGACGGCGACCGTGGCCACGGTCTCGATGCGTGCGTGGCCGTAGGGGTGGCGCTCGTCGGCGTGCTCGCTGCCGAGCTTGGCGGCGTACAGGACCACCGCGTCGCTGACCAGGTCGGAGAACGAGTGGACGCCGTCGGCGACCAGCGCCGCGGAGTGGCCGACCACCCCCAGCACCACCTTGAGCGTGGCCAGCACGACGTTGATCACGGCGCCGACCAGGGTCACCCGGCGCGCGCCGATGTAGCGCTCGGCCCCGGGTTGCCCCACCTGGCCGCTCGCGGCCGCGGCCGGCTGCTGACCGCCGCCCATCAGGCGTCGCCTGGGCCGACGCGCACCGCGATCACCAGCTCGCCCTCGCGGCGCTCGATGCCGAGCAGCTCGTGGCCGTTGATCCGGCACCAGGCGGGGATGTCGTTGGCCGCGCCGGGGTCGGTGCAGAGCACGTCGAGGGTGTCCCCCGGGGCCAGGCCGGCGACCCGGTTCTGGGTCCGGATTACCGGCAGCGGGCAGAGCAGGCGGCGGGCGTCGAGGGTGTGGTGGCTCATACGTGCCAGGCCGCCGGGATGTCGTCGGCGGCCAGCGGCCGCACCTCGAGGGTCCGCGCCGCACCCTCCCTGGGCACCACCTCGACGCTGACCCGCTCGGCATCGCGCCCCTGGCTGTAGCGGGCGACGATGCGCGCGGCCAGCTCCAGGTCGGTCTCCTCGACCCGGCCGTCGAGCAGCGCCAGCGGCCCAGGGTGGCTGCGGGTGGTGAGGTGGGTGAACTGGCGCCGGTAGCCCAGCAGGAAGTTGACCTCGCCCTCCTCGCGCGCGATGACCAGCTTGAAATGCGGGCGCGGGCGCAGGTGGCGCCCGACCTTGAGCAGCATGATGTCGTCGAGGTCGTAGTCACGCTGGCCGCGCGCCTGCCACAGGTCGGCGAGCTTGGTTGCGTAGCTGGCGTCGGTCAGGAAGCAGCAGCCGCCGGCCGGCTGGGCGTACTCCTCGATGCCGAGGGCGTTGGCCAGGCGGATCTGCGGCTTGCGCGAACGGCCGTTGAATGCGAACAGCTGCTCGCGCGCGACCCAGCCCTCGCGCTCGGGCCGGGTCGGTGGCAGCAGCCGGGCGCACAGCGGGCGCAACAGCAGGTCGCCGACCCCCGACTCGTCGGCCACCACCGGCAGGGTGGCGCTGCGCTGCGACATCGGCCGCTGGCCGACCACCTCGCCGGTGATGATGAAATCGAAGCCGTGCTCGACCATCCAGGCGTGCGCCTTGGCGACCATGAACACCTTGCAGTCGAGGCACGGGTTGAGGTTCTTGCCGTAGCCGTGGCGCGGGTTGAGCAGGACCTGCTTGTAGTCGTCGACGCTGTCGACGATGTGCAGGCGCATGCCGAGCTGCTCGGCCACCCACAGGGCGTTGTTGCGCTTCGGCCTGGCGCGGTCCTGCTTGCGGATGGCGTGGGTGTGCCCCTCGACGCAGAAGCCGGTGAAGAAGTTGATGCCCTCGACGTGGATGCCCTGCTGCTGGATCACGCGCGCGGCCAGCATCGAGTCGAGACCGCCGGAGATCAGGGCGACCGCCTTGCGCTGCTTGCTCATCGGAGAGTCCCGGGACGGCCGGAGGGGCGGAAGAGGATAGCAGAAGCGGCCCGGCGCGGTCATGCCGGGCGCGCGCCGTTGCAACGGCCGCGGGCGATTGCCATAGTCGGCGCAGGGTGGCGCCGAGACGGCGCCGCACCACCACGGGCCGCAGCGGTCCGGACGGGAGGGCAGGATGTTCGAGACCGCGGAACTGGGGCACAAGCTGTCGCGCCGGGAGTACAAACAGCGCGTCCCCGCCTTGCGCACCGAGCTGCTCGAGGCGCAGCGCCGGCTGCTGACCGACGCCTCGTTCCCGACCCTGGTCATCTTCGCCGGCGTCGACGGCGCCGGCAAGGGCGAGATCGTCAACCTGCTCTCCGGCTGGCTCGACCCGCGCTGGCTGGTGACCCGCGCCTACGACGAGCCGTCCGAGGAGGAGCGCGAGCGGCCCGAGTTCTGGCGCTACTGGCGCGACCTACCGCCCAAGGGCCAGATCGGGCTGTTCCTCAGCAGCTGGTACTCCAGCCCGGTGCTGCGCCGGGTCATCGACGACGCCCCGCTGGCCGACTTCGACGAACAGCTCGACCGCATCGTCGCCTTCGAGCAGGGGCTGGCCGACGACGGCGCGTTGATCCTGAAGTTCTGGCTGCACCTCGACAAGGCGTCGCAAAAACGGCATTTCAACCAGCTCGAGAACGACCCCGAGCTGAGCTGGCGCGTCACCGAGACCGACTGGAAGCACTGGCGCCTGTACGACCGTTTCATCGCCGCGGCCGAGCGCACCCTGCGCAAGACCAGCACCGGCCACGCCCCGTGGAAGATTGTCGAGGGGGTCGACCTCGGCTACAGCAGCACTCAGGTCGGCACGCTGATCAGCGCGGCGATCGACAAGCACCTCGCCCGCACCCGACGGCGCCGGGCGGTGGTCCAGGCACACCGTGAGGCCGACGCCGCCGACCTGGCCGCGGCGCAGGCGGCCGAAGCGGCCGTGATGCAGACCGAAGACGCCGAGTCGGACGCCGCCGAGGCGCCACCGGCCAGCGTCGGCCAGCCGACCGTGCTCTCGCGCCTGGACATGACCCGCAGTCTGGGCAAGAAGGCCTACACCCAGCAGCTCAACCGTTACCAGGGGCGCCTGAACCAGCTCCACCGCGAGGCGCGCGCGCGCAAGCTGTCGACCCTGCTGCTGTTCGAGGGCTGGGACGCCGCCGGCAAGGGCGGCGCCATCCGGCGCGTCACCGCGGCGCTGGACGCGCGCAGTTACCGGGTCATCCCGATCGCCGCGCCGACCGATGAGGAGCGCGCCCAGCACTACCTGTGGCGCTTCTGGCGCCACCTGCCGCGCGCCGGGCGCACGACCATCTTCGACCGCAGCTGGTACGGCCGCGTGCTGGTCGAGCGGGTCGAGGGCTTCGCCACCGAGATGGAGTGGATGCGCGCCTACGCCGAGATCAACGACTTCGAGGAGCAGCTGGTCGAGCACGGCTGCGTGCTGCTCAAGTACTGGGTGCACATCACCGCCCACGAACAGCTCGAGCGCTTCCGCCTGCGCGAAAAGACGCCGCACAAGTCGTGGAAGCTGACCGACGAGGACTGGCGCAACCGCGAGCGCTGGGACGCCTACGAGCAGGCGGTCAACGACATGGTCGAGCGCACCAGCACGCGCGTCGCGCCGTGGACGCTGATCGCCGGCAATGACAAGCGCCACGGCCGGGTGGCGGTGCTCAAGGCGCTGTGCGAACGGCTCGAGGCGGCGCTGGACCAGGGGGGCAAGGGGCGCAAGAAATAGCGCCTGGGCAGGCCGGAGGTCTGCCGCGCTAGTGTACTGCTTCACTCTTGGAGGCACCTTCAGCGAGTTGCTGGCCGGTCAGCTGCAAGGCGCGCTTGCGCAGGAATGGCAGGGTCCTTTCAAGCAAGCGCAACGCCGCCCCCCGAAAGCACCATGACCGCGTTGCGGTGCTGGACAAGGACCGGGCCATGGCCTGCGCACCGCGCCTTGTCCTGGTACTTTCGGGGGGCTCTGAAGGTACCTTCAAGAGTGAAGCAGTACACTAGGTCAGCAGCGCCAGCAGCAGCGGCAGGGTCAGCACCGCGGCCACGGTCTGCAGGGTCAGCAGGCCGGCCATCAACCGCGCGTCGCCGCCCATCTGGCGCGCCAGGATGTAGGCCGAGGGGGCGGTCGGCAGGGCCGCGAACAGCACCGCGATCGCCGTCTCCGCCGGCGGCAGCTGCAGCAGGCGGGCGGCCCCGGCGACGACCAGCGGCAGGGCGACCAGCTTGACCGCAGCGATGGTGGCGATGGCCATGCGGTGACCGTGGATCGCCCCGCCGTCGAGTCCGGCCCCGACCGCCAGCAGGCCCAGCGGCAGCGCGGCGCGGCCGATGATCTCGAGTACGTTGTCGCTGCCCCAGGGCAGGCCGAGACCGGTGGCGTTGAGCCCGATGCCGAGCAGGCAGGCGAGGATCAGCGGGTTGACCGCCAGGCCGCGGGCCACCTGGCCCCAACCAACCGCCCCGGCACCGCCGTAGCGGCTCAGGGTGACGACGCAGACCACGTTGACCAGCGGCACCAGGATGGCGATCGCCACCGCGGCCAGGGTCAGCCCCTCCGCCCCGAACAGCGCCTGGGCCGCGGCCAGGCCGACGTAGGTGTTGAAGCGGATGGAGCCCTGCACCAGCGACGTGAACGCCGGATCGGCGACCGCCAGCCAGCGGCGCAGCAGCAGCAGGCCGAGCGCCACCAGCAGCACGCTGCCGGCCAGCACCAGCACCAGCGGCCCGGCCTCGACCGCGGCCAGCGGTGCCAGCGCCAGGTTGTGGACCAGCAGCGCCGGGAACAGCAGGTAGTAGGTCAGCCGCTCGGCCGGGACCCAGAAGGCCGCTCCCGGGAAGCCGCCGCGCTTCATCAGCTGGCCGACCAGGATCAGCACGAAGATCGGCGTCAACGCCGCCAGCACGCTGTCGAAGGCGACCATCGCCTCAGCCCGGCCGCAGCCACCGGCCGCTGGCGGCGTCGCGGATGGTGCTCGGCCCGCGGCTGCGGTCGACCGCGCCGCAGACCATGGCGTCGAGGTCGGCGCCGAAGTAGCGCCGGACCGTCAGGGCGTCGCGTGCCGGTTGGCGCCCGGCCGGGTTGGCGCTGGTCGAGACCAGCGGACCGGTCAGGCGGCACAGGGCGGCCGCCAGCGGGTGGGCGGTGACCCGCACCGCCAGGGTCGGATGGTCGCCGGTCAGCCAGACCGGGGTCGTCGGCCGCGCCGGCAGCAGCCAGGTGTGGGGCCCGGGCCAGCTGGCGCGGACGGCGGCCATGGCCACCGCGGCGACCTCGTCGACATAGGGGCGCAGGTGGTCGTAGTCGGCGGCGATCAGGATCAGCCCCTTGGCCGGTGACCGCCCCTTCAGGGCGAGCAGGTCCAGCACCGCGACCGGGTTCAGCGGATCGCAGCCGAGGCCGTAGACCGCCTCGGTCGGGTAGGCGATGACGCCGCCGCCGCGCACCGCCCGGGCGGCGAGTCGCAGCCGCCAGCCGGGCACCGGGGGATCAGCCCAGCCGGGCCTGGAGGCTGGCGTCCTTGTCCAGCACCGCCTGGGCTGCGGCGGCGCGTTCGCTGACCAGGCGCTGGGCCAGCGCCGGATCGGCGGTGGCCAGGATCTGCGCCGCCAGGTAACCGGCGTTCTTCGCCCCGGCCTTGCCGATAGCGACGCTGGCGACCGGCACTCCGCCCGGCATCTGCACCGTCGACAGCAGGGCATCGAGGCCGGACAGCGCGCCGCCATCGAGCGGCACGCCGACCACCGGCTTGAGGGTCAGCCCGGCGATGGTGCCGGCGAGGTGGGCGGCCATGCCGGCGGCGGCGATGAAGACGCCGCAGCCGCGCGCCTCGGCCTCCTTGACGTAGGCGTGGGTCGCGTCCGGGGTGCGGTGGGCCGACATCACCCGGGCCTCGAACGGCACCTCGAGGCGGCGCAGGACATCGAACGTCGCTTCCATGGTCGGCAGGTCCGAATCGGATCCCATCAGGACGGCTACGAAAGTGGCGGACATCGCTTGGCTCTCCTGGGTAGTGGGGGTGGGGGCGGCCCGGCTCAGAGCTTGAGAATAAATCTACTGCGCGGTTCGATCGCTGCGTTGGGCGGTGCGCGCTCCTCGCCTATCAAGTTGATATGTCTCGTCGCTGCGCTCCGTCCGCCTTGCGCTCAAACCGCTCGCTACGATTTCTTCTCAAGCTCTCAGCCGGTCTCCTCGCTCACCGCCTCGCTGTAGGAACAGTCGCGCTGCGGGCAGACCCGCTCGGTGCCGCGGGACTTGGTGGTCTTGGTGGTCAGGATCGGCCAGGCGCAAGTCGGGCAGGGCTCGGCCAGCGGCTCGTTCCAGACCGCGTAGTCGCATTTCGGGTAGGTCGAGCAGGAGTAGAACGGCTTGCCCTTGCGCGACTTGCGCGCCAGCAGCGTGCCCTTGCCACACTGCGGGCAGGCGACGCCGGTGTCGACCGGGCGCTCGAGCGGCTCGATGTGCTTGCACCCGGGGTAGTTGGCACAGCCGACGAACTTGCCGTAACGGCCGTTGCGCACCAGCAGGTCGCCGCCGCACTTCGGGCACTGGCGTCCCTCGATCTTTTCCGGCTCGACCGCCGGCCCGCCGTCACCCAGATCGCGGGTGTAGTCGCATTTGTTCTGGGCATCGAAAAAGCCGGTGCAGCCGACGAAGCGGCCGCGCTTGCCCAGCCTGATGGCCAGCGGGCGGCCGCACTTCGGGCACGCCTCGTCGAGCGGTTCGCTGGTCACCTCGTCGCGGGTGACGCTGCGCTCCTTCTCCTCGATCAGGTCGCGGAACGGGCCCCAGAACTCGTGCAGCAGCGGCCGCCAGTCCTCCTCGCCGCGCGCCACCGCGTCGAGCTCGTCCTCGAGGCGGGCGGTGAAGTCGTAGTCGACGTAACGGGTGAAGTGGCGGGTCAGGAAGCGGCTGACCACGCGGCCGACATCGGTCGGGGTGAAGCGGCGCTTGTCGAGCAGGACGTACTCGCGGTCCTGCAGGGTCTTGATGATCGAGGCGTAGGTCGACGGCCGGCCGATGCCGTGTTCCTCCAGCGCCTTGACCAGGCTCGCCTCGCTGAAGCGCGGCGGCGGCTCGGTGAAGTGCTGCTCCGGGCGCAGCCCCTTGAGCTCCAGCGCCTCGCCCTCGGCGACCGGCGGCAGCAGCTTGGCCTCGTCGTCGTCGCCCCCCGCCTTGCGGTCGTCGACGTCCTCGCGGTAGACCGCCATGAAGCCGGGATCGACCACGGTCGAGCCGGTGGCGCGGAAGCGGTCGCCGGCGCCGGCGGTCAGGTCGATGGCCACGGTGTTGATGGTCGCGTGGTTCATCTGCGAGGCGACGGCACGCTTCCAGACCAGGTCGTAGAGCTTGAACTGGTCGGCGCTCAGGTGCCCCTTGAGCGCCTCCGGAGTGTGCGCGGCCAGAGTCGGGCGAATCGCCTCGTGCGCCTCCTGGGCGTTTTTCGACTTGGTCTTGAACTGGCGCGGCGCCGCGGGCAGCTGGTCGGCGCCGTAGCGCTCGGCGATCAGCGCACGCAGTTCATCCAGCGCCTCGGCGGCGAGGTTGACCGAGTCGGTGCGCATGTAGGTGATCAGGCCGACCTGCTCGCCGTGGCCGATGTCGATGCCCTCGTAGAGCTGCTGCGCGGTGCGCATGGTGCGCTGGGTGGTGAAACGCAGCTTGCGCGCCGCCTCCTGCTGCAGCGTCGAGGTGATGAACGGCGGCGCCGGGTGGCGCTTGCGCTGCTTGCGCTCGACCTTCTCGACCGTCAGCTGGCCCTGGGCCGCCGCCGCGACGGCCCCGGTCGCCCGCTGGGCGCCGGCCTCGTCGTTGAGATCGAACTGGTCGAGCTTGCGGCCGTCGAGATGGGTCAGGCGGGCGCTGAAGGCCTGCCCGGCCTTGTCCAGGTCGGCGTCGAGGGTCCAGTACTCGCGGGCGACGAAGGCCTCGATCTCCTCCTCGCGCTCGACGATCATGCGCAGTGCCGGGCTCTGCACGCGCCCGGCCGACAGCCCGCGGCGGATCTTCTTCCACAGCAGCGGCGACAGGTTGAAGCCGACCAGGTAATCGAGCGCGCGGCGCGCCTGCTGGGCGTCGACCAGCTCCTGCGACAGGTCGCGCGGGTGGGCCATCGCCTCGTCGATCGCCCGCTTGGTGATCTCGTGGAAGACCACCCGCTGCACTGACTTGCCGGCCAGCACCCCGCGCTCCTCGAGCAGCTGGTGGAGGTGCCAGGAGATCGCCTCCCCCTCGCGGTCGGGGTCGGTCGCCAGGTAGAGCGCCTCGGCCTTGCGCGCCGCTTTGGCGATGGCGTTGACGTGGCGCTCGTTGCGCTCGATCACCTCGTAGCGCATGGCGAAGTCGGCGTCGGGATCGACCGCGCCCTCCTTCGGCACCAGGTCGCGGACGTGGCCATAGGAGGCCAGCACCTCGAACTCCTTGCCGAGGTACTTCTTCAGCGTCTTGCACTTGGCTGGCGACTCGACGATGACCAGATTCTTGCCCATACCCACCGGTTGTAAGCGACGGCCCAGCGGGCCGCGAGGGGCCAAGCATAGGCATCGGGAGGGGTGCCGGCAACCGTCGCCGGCGGCGGGGTCGGTCACCCGGGCGTAGCCCGGAATCGGCTCAGAGCTTGAGAATAAATCTACTGCGCGGTTCGATCGCTGCGTTGGGCGGTGCTCGCTCCTCGCCTATCGATCTGATATGTCTCGTCGCTGCGCTCCGTCCGCCTTGCGCTCAAACCGCTCGCTACGATTTCTTCTCAAGCTCTCAGTGGAGGTACTCTCCGGCCGGTTCGCTCTCGTAGACCAGCTCGTGCATCCAGGCGAACGCGGCCTCTTCGCCGGGCTCGCTGAAGAGCACCAGCAGCACCACCCACTTGATGTGCTCGATGGTGATCAGGTCGCCCTCGAGGGCCATCAGGCGGTCGATGACGCGCTCGCGGCTGACCGGGTTGAGCACCCCGTTCTGCTCCAGGAACAGCAGGAAACCGCGGCAGCTCGGGTCGAGGCGGGCCAGTTCGGAGTCGTCGTAGTGGCGCAGCGCCGAGTCGGTGGCGATCGAGCCGGGGCCGTCGGGCCGGTCGGCGAGGTCGCCGAGCCAGGCAAAGGCCTTGCGGATGTCGTGCAGACGGAAGCCGGCCTGCTGCAGCTCGTCGCGCAGCCCCTCCTCGTCCGGGAGGCGCTCGCCTTCGTCGTCCATGTAGTGCTCGAACAGGTAGACGAGCAGTTCGAGCACATCGCTCTTCATTATCCGGCCCCTGGCAGCAGGCTGAAGCGGCCGCCTGGGTCGGATGATACATGCCCGCCCAGTTCCAGGGCCAGCAGCCGCGCCGCCACTTCGCCCGCCCCCAGGCCGCTGGCCGCCACCAGGGCGTCGATCGAGGCCGGCCCGGCGCGCAGCTGGTGCAGCAGCCTGCGGTCGGCGGCATCGCGCGCCGCGGCGGTCGCCGCAGGGCCCGCCGGCCGCTGGCCGCGGCAGGGCACGGCGTCACTCGTCGGCAGCTCCTCGAGCAGGTCGGCGATGCCCTCGACCAGCCGCGCGCCGTCACGGATCAGCGCATGGCAGCCCTGCGCCAGCGGGTTGAGCACCGACCCGGGCACGGCGAACACCTCCCGCCCCGCCTCTGCGGCCAGGCGCGCGGTGATCAGCGAGCCGCTGCGCGGCGCCGCCTCGACCACCAGCACGCCGAGGACGAGGCCGGCGATGATGCGGTTGCGGCGCGGAAAGTGGTGCCGCGCCGGCGGCGTTCCCGGGGGGTATTCCGACAGCAGCAGCCCGCGCTCCGTCACCGCCCGCGCCAGGCCGTGGTGGCTGCGCGGGTAGACCCGGTCGAGGCCGTTGCCGACCACCGCCAGCGTCGGGCCGCCGGCGGCGAGCGCCCCGGCGTGGGCGGCGCCGTCGATGCCGGCCGCCAGCCCGCTGACCACCGGGAAACCGGCCGCGGCCAACTCGCCGGCAAAGCGCCGCGCCAGCGCCTGGCCGGTCGCGGTCGGGCGGCGGCTGCCGACCACGGCGACGCCGGCGGTGGCCAGCGCCGCGCGCCGGCCCTCGAGGAACAGCAGGATCGGCGGCTCGGGTGTGGCCAGCAGCGGCGGCGGGTAGTCGGGGCAGGCGAGGGTCAGCAGGCTGCGCCCCGGGCCGGCGAGCCAGGCCCGGTCGGCGGCGGCGGCGGCGCGGTCGGCCCGGCGCAGGGCGCGGCGCGCCGGCTCCGGCACGCCCAGCTCGGCGAGCCGCGCGGCGGAGGCGCTGAGCAGCAACTCGGGGTCGGGGCAGCACTGCAGGAGCCGGTACAGGGTACGCGGCCCGAGTCCCGGAACCCGGTTGAGGGTCAGCCAGGCGCCGGCATCGTCCGGCAGGACGGCATCCATGCTCGGGTCACCTCCGCACCTCCCTGTGCGCGTGTGACGGTCCGGCCGTGCGGCCGGACGCGGGGTTCAGGTCAGGGCGTGCCGACCTCGTCGTGGATCTGCAGCGGCACCTCGGTCTTCAGCACCAGGCCGTAGCTGACCCGGTCGAAGGTGCGGTAGATCATGATCAGCCCGGCACGCTCGCGCGGGATGGTCACCGTCACCGGCTGCGAGTCGACGGTCGACAGGACCTGGTCCCGGACCTCCTTGGTCCGGGTGTAGGCGATCAGCACATGGCCGGCCTCGACGCCGTCGTTGGCGCCGCGGTCGATGATCACCGTCGAGTACTGGCCGATCCGCGAGACGCCGTCCGGCGCCGCGATGATGTGCGCCTGGAGGTCGAAGTCGGGGGCGCGCGGGTAGAAGTTGCGCGGCAGGTTGGCGTCGGTCGCCTCGAGCAGACGGTCGCCGAGGTGGACCTCGCGGTTGCTCTGGGTGACGTCGACCTTGGCCGGATCGCCCGGGGTGTTGAGTCCCGCGCCGCCGATGTGGGTGATGTGGTAGCCGAGGATCTCGCCGGTGGCGAAATCGCGCAGCTCTTCGCCGGGACGGAAGATCAGGTACTCCAGCGGCGCCGACTCGTCGAGGCTGCGGACGTAGGCCCGGGTCCCCTCGTCGCCGATCACGCGGTCTTCGCGGAAGTGGACGATGTAGGGGGCGGCATCGATTTCGTCACGGCTCAGGATCGCCCGCGAACGGTCGAGGAACGGCAGGATGTGCTCCAGGGGAATCGCCGGGATGGCGTCGTCGATCGGCTCGCTGCGCACTTGCGGCGAGAGCTTGCCGTCGCCGCGCCGGAGCATCGGCCGGCCGTCGACCCAGACCAGGTAGAGGCGGTCCCCCGGATAGATCAGGTGCGGATTCTCGACCTGCGGATTGACGTACCAGATTTCCGGCCACAGCCACGGCTGTTCGAGAAACATCGCCGAGATGTCCCAGAGCGTGTCGCCCTTCTTGACCACGTACTCCGACGGCGCATCGGAGCGCAGCAGGACATCCTGGGCGGCAACCGTACTGACGAGGACGATGCCCGCCAGCACCCCAAGCAACCTGGAAATGAACATCGCGGCGTTCCCTCGGTCGTTGTTATCTGAGTTTATCCAAAAAAACTGTACGGCCACTAGTGTAGCGTATAATTCCGTACCGATCCGGCAAATGCTTGATCAATCCGAAAGATACCACCGAAACCTCTGATGGCACTACTGAACGTACTGCACTTCCCCGACCCCCGTCTGCGCACCCGCGCCGCGCCGGTCGAGCGGGTCGACGACGGCATCCGCAAACTGGTCGGCGACATGCTCGAGACCATGTACAGCGCGCCGGGTATCGGCCTGGCCGCGACCCAGGTCAACGTCCACCAGCGGGTGATCGTGATCGACCTCTCCGAGAGCAAGGATCACCCCCTGTGTCTGATCAATCCGGAGATCACCGCCAGCGACGGCGTCGAGGAGATGGAAGAGGGGTGCCTGTCGGTGCCCGGCGTGTTCGAAAAGGTCCGCCGCGCGGACCGCATCAGCGTGCGCGCTCTGGACCGCGACGGCGCACCGCTGGCCTTCGCTGCCGAGGGCCTGCTGGCGGTCTGCATCCAGCACGAAATGGATCACCTCGAGGGCAAGCTGTTCATCGACTACCTCTCCGAGCTCAAGCGCGGCCGCATCCGCAAGCGCCTGCACAAGCAGGAGCGCCAGACCCTGTGAGCCGCAGCCCGGAATCGACCCTCTGCCGATGACGACCATCCCGCACCCCCTCAGGGTGGCCTTCGCCGGCACCCCGGAGTTCGCCGTGCCGACGCTCGAGGCCCTGCTCGAGGCCGGCCATACGGTGGTGGCGGTCTACTCGCAACCGGACCGGCCGGCCGGGCGCGGCCGCCAGCTGCGCCCGAGCCCGGTCAAGCAGTGCGCCCTGACCCACGGGCTGGAGGTGCGCCAGCCGGCCACCCTGCGCGATGCCGCGGCCCAGCAGGCGCTGGCCGCGTTCGACCTCGACATCATGGTGGTGGTCGCCTACGGCCTGCTGCTGCCGCCGCCGGTGCTCGCCGCGCCACGGCTCGGCTGCATCAACGTCCACGCCTCGCTGTTGCCGCGCTGGCGCGGCGCGGCGCCGATCCAACGCGCCCTGCTCGCCGGCGACAGCGCGACCGGCGTCACCCTCATGCAGATGGAACAGGGGCTCGACACCGGACCGATGCTGGCCCGCGAGGAGCTGCCGATCGCCGCCGACGACACCGCCGCGACCCTGCACGACCGACTGGCGGGGCTCGGTGCCCGCCTGCTCTGCGCCACCCTGCCGGCGCTGGCGCGCGGCGAGGTGGTGGCCGCGGCGCAGGACCCCGCCGCGGCGACCTACGCCGCCAAGCTGACCAAGGCCGAGGCCCGTCTCGACTGGCACGCCAACGCCGTCACCCTCGACCGCCAGGTGCGCGCGCTGCTGCCGTGGCCGGTGGCCGAGGCGCGCCTCGACGGCCAGCCGCTGCGCATCTGGCAGGCGGCGCCGCGCGCCGGCGCGGCCGGGTCGCCCGGGCGCATCGTCGCCGCCGGCCCCGAGGGGATCGATGTCGCCTGCGGCGCGGGGCTGCTGCGGCTGCAGCGGGTGCAACTCGCCGGCAAGCGCCCGGTCGCCGCCGGCGACTTCGCCAACGGCCGCCCGCTGCTCGGCCTGACCCTGGGCTGACCCGGCGATGCAGGCCCGAGCCGCGGCCGCGGGCGTGCTGATACGGGTGCTGCGCGATGGCGTCTCGCTCGACAGCGCCCTGCCCGATCTCCTGACCCGGGTCGCGGCCGACGACCGCGGCCTGGTCAGCGAACTCTGCTACGGCACGCTGCGCTGGCAGCCGCGCCTGGCCGCGCTCGCCGCGCAGCTGCTGCACCGCCCGCTGCGCGCCCGCGACCGCGACATCGATGCCCTGCTGCTGCTCGGCCTCTACCAGATCCAGCACACCCGCATCCCCGCACACGCCGCGGTGGCCGAGACCGTCGCCGCCGCCGGCGCGCTGGGCAAGCGCTGGGCCGCGGCCCTGCTCAACGCCGCGCTGCGCCGCTACCTGCGCGAGCGGGCGGCGCTGGATGCCGCGGTCGACGCCGATCCGGCCCACGCCCTCGCCCACCCGCCCTGGCTGCTCGATCGGTTGCGCGCCGCCTGGCCGGACGCCTGGGAGACGATCGCCGCCGCCAACAACGCCCGCGCGCCGCTGGCGCTGCGCGTCAACCTGACCCGGAGCACGCGCTCCGACTACCAGGCCGCGCTGGCCGCGGCCGGCCACGCAGCGACGCCGATCGCCCACACCGAGGCCGGGCTGGAGCTGGCGCGGCCGTGCGACGTCAGCGCGCTGCCGGGTTTCGCCGCCGGCGCCGTCTCGGTCCAGGACGGCGCGGCCCAGCTGGCCGCACCGCTGCTGGCACCGGCGCCGGGGGCGCGCGTGCTCGACGCCTGCGCCGCCCCCGGCGGCAAGACCGCCCACCTGCGCGAGTGGCAGCCGGCACTCGCCAGCCTGCTGGCGGTCGACCGCGCCGAATCCCGCCTCGACCGGCTGCGCGAGACCCTGGCGCGCACCGGCGCCGCCGCCACGGTGGTGGCCGGCGACGCCGGCACCCCGGCCGCCTGGTGGGACGGCGTGCCGTTCGACGCGGTGCTGCTCGACGCCCCCTGCTCGGCCAGCGGCGTGATCCGGCGCCACCCCGACATCAAGCTGCGGCGGCGGGCCGACGACCTGCCGCGGCTGGTCGCGGAGCAGGCCCGACTGCTGGCCGCGCTGTGGCCGCTGGTCGCGCCCGGAGGACGCCTGCTGTATGCTACCTGCTCGGTGCTACCGGAAGAGAATGACAAGCAGATCAGCCACTTCCTCGCCACGCACGCGGATGCCCACGAAGATGAGATCGTCGCCGACTGGGGCCGTCCCGGCCGCCACGGGCGGCAGATCCTGCCGGGAGAGGACGGCATGGACGGCTTCTACTACGCCCGCCTCGGTCGCCGCACCTGACCGCCATGCGCGCCCACCCCACCCGCCCCGGGCGACGGCGATGAGCCGCACGACCACCGACCGCGCCCCGACCGACGCCGCGCGTCCGGCGTGGGCCGCGCTGCTGTTCCTGCTGGCCCTGGCGCTGCCGGCCCCGGCGACCGCGGACGCGGAGGAACGGCCGCGTTTCACCGTGCTCGAGGCCAGCACGCGGCTGGTCGACGAGGTCTACATGCTCGACGCCCGCCTCACCTACGCGTTGACCGCCGAGGCGATCGAGGCGCTCGAGAACGGCGTGCCGCTGACCATCGAGTTGCAGATCCAGGTCCGCGCGGAACGCGACCTGCTCTGGGACGAGACCGTCGCCGCCCTGAGCCTGCGCCACACCATCGAGTACCGCGCGCTGGCCGACCAGTACCTGGTCACCAACCTCACCACCGGCGAACTGAGCAGCCACACCAAGCTCGCCGCGGCCCTGACCACCCTCGGGCGCGTGCGCGACTTCCCGATGCTCGACCGCCGCCTGCTGCACGTCGGCACCCGCTACCACACCCAGCTGCGCGCCCGCCTCGACGTCGAGTCGCTGCCGTTGCCGCTGCGGCCGATGGCCTACCTGAGCAGCCGTTGGGGCATGACCAGCGCCTGGCACACATGGCTACTCGCCCCCTGAGGCGGTTGCTCTCCGGTCCGCTGCCGGCGGTCACGCTGGTGCTGCTGCTGCTGGTCTCGCTGGTGCTGATGAGCGAGTCGACCCAGAACTCGGCCCAGTTCGGGCGCCTCTACGTCTGGCTGCTGGGGCTCAACCTCGCCGGCCTGGTGGTGCTGATCGGGCTGATCCTGGCCAATCTCGTGCGCCTCGCCCGCCAGGTCCGCCAGCAGGCCGCCGGGGCCCGGCTGAGCCTGCGCCTGGTGGTGATCTTCAGTGCCCTGGCGCTGGCCCCGGTCAGCCTGCTCTACTACTTCTCGCTGCAGTTCCTGCACCGCGGCATCGACAGCTGGTTCGACGTGCGCATCGAACAGGCGCTGACCGACAGCCTCGAGCTCGGCCGTTCGTCGCTGGACCTGAACATGCGCGTGGTGCTGCGCCGCCAGCTCGCCCTGGTCGACGAGCTGGCCGAGGTGACCGAAGGCCAGGCGACCTTCGTCCTCGACGACCTGCTGCCCGGCAGCGCCGCCTCGGAACTGACCCTGCTGGCCGCCAACGGCCGCATCATCGCCTCGAGCAGCATCGACCCGGCGGCACTGGTGCCGAGCCGGCCGGGCGAGGACATCCTGCTGCTGGTGCGCCAGCGCCAGCCCTACGTCGGCCTCGACCCGATCCGCGACCTCGGCCTGTTCGTGCGCGTGGTGGTGCCGATCGCGCTCGGCGGCAACACCGAGCTGCGCATGCTGCAGGGGCTCTACCCGGTGCCCGATCGGATGCGCGAACTGGCCGCGACGGTCGAGGACGCCTTCACCCAGTACCGCGAACTGGCCTACCTGCGCACACCGCTGAAGTTCAGCTTCACCCTGACCCTGTCGCTGGTGCTGCTGTTCGCGCTGCTGGCCGCGGTCTGGCTGGCGTTCATCTCGGCGCGCCGCCTGACCGCGCCGATCCGCGACCTGGTCATGGGCACACGCGCGGTCGCCGCCGGCGATTACGGCCAGCGCCTGCCCCAGCCCGGCAACGACGATCTCGGCATGCTGGTGCGCTCGTTCAACGAAATGACCCGGCGCATCGCCCTGTCGCGCGACGAGGCGCAGCGCAGCCAGTCGGAGGTGGAGCAGCAGAAGGCCTACCTGGAGGTGGTCCTCGGCAACCTGTCGAGCGGGGTGTTGAGTTTCGACCACGCCCTGGCGCTGCGCACCGCCAACCGCGCCGCCGAGCAGATCCTCGACATCCCGCTGGCCACCTGCCTCGGTCAGACCCTGGACCGGATCGCCACCGACCACGAGCACCTGCAGCCGCTGCTGGCGGCCTGGCGCGAGCGGACCCAGCCCGGCGTCGGGCTGGCCTGGCAGCGCGAGATCACGCTGTTCGGCCAGCGCGGCCGCCAGGTGCTGATCTGCCGCGGCAGCACCCTCAGCGCCAGCGACCCCGAGCACGCCGGCGAGGTGCTGGTGTTCGACGACATCACCATGCTGATCCAGGCCCAGCGCGACGCCGCCTGGGGCGAGGTGGCGCGGCGCCTGGCGCACGAGATCAAGAACCCGCTGACGCCGATCCAGCTCTCTGCCGAACGGTTGCGCCACAAGTGTTCGCAGTCGATGGCGCCGGCCGACCGCGAACTGGTCGAGCGCCACACCGAGACCATCGTGCAGCAGGTCGAGCTGATGAAGGGCATGGTCAACGCCTTCAGCGACTATGCCCGGCCGCCGCGACTGGAGCGCGCGCCGGTGGCGCTCAATCCACTGGTCGAGGAGCTGGTCGAACTCTACCGCGGCAGCGTCGAGGGGGTGCTCCTGGCCGCCGACCTCGAACCGGCGCTGCCGCTGATCGACGCCGATCCCGGACGCCTGCGCCAGCTGCTGCACAACCTGCTCAAGAATGCCGTCGAGGCGCTCGCCGGCCAGGCGGACGGGCGCATCGCCATCCGCACCCGCGCCCGCCACGCCAGCGGCGGCCTGCAGGTCGAGCTGCGCATCAGCGACAACGGCCCGGGCATCCCCGACGCCGTGCGCGAACGGCTGTTCGAGCCCTACATGACCACCAAGCTGCGCGGCACCGGCCTGGGGTTGGCGATCGTCAGGAAAATCGTCGAGGAACACGGTGGTATGATCGAGATCAAAGAGCCCCGCAGTGGCGGCGTGTCGATCTCGGTGCGGCTCCCGGTGACCGCCGCCGGGCACCCGCTGCCGGCCGACGGGGCGCAGTCGATCGACCCGCAGCACGTCTGAGCAAGCCGCCACCGATGTCGAAGCCCTACATCCTGGTCGTTGACGACGAGCCCGCGATCCGTGACCTGGTCAAGGAGATCCTCGAGGACGAGGGCTACGAGGTGAGCATCGCCGCCGGCGGCGACGCGGCGCGCCAGGCGATGCGCAGCCGCCGCCCCGACCTCGCCCTGCTCGACATCTGGATGCCCGACCTCGACGGCATCTCGCTGCTCAAGGAGTGGGCGCGCGAGGGCGCGCTGCCGTGCCCGGTGATCATGATCTCGGGCCACGGCAACGTCGAGACCGCGGTCGAGGCGACCCGCCTCGGCGCCTACGACTTCATCGAAAAACCGCTGTCGATGGCCAAGCTGCTGGTCACCGTCGAGCGCGCCCTCGAGGTGGACAAGCTGCAGCGCGAAAACCTCGACCTGCGCCAGCACGAGCCGGCGCTGGTCGAGCCGGTCGGCCGCAGCCCGACCATGCAGCGCCTGCGCGAACAGGTGCGGCGCATCGCCGCCCACGACAGCTGGGTGCTGATCACCGGCGAATCGGGCAGCGGCAAGGAGACCTTCGCCCGCTACCTGCACGCCTGCAGCAACCGCCGCGACGGGCCGTTCGTCAACGTTGGCGTCGGCGCCATCGCCGGCGAGAACGCCGCGATCGAACTGTTCGGCAGCGAAAACCCGGACGGGTCGGTCCACTACGGCCGGCTCGAGCAGGCCAACGGCGGCACCCTGTTCCTCGACGAGGTCGCCGACATGGCCGGCGAGACCCAGACGCGCCTGCTCAGCGCCTTCGAGTCGCGCGCCGTGACCCGCGTCGGCGGCAGCGAGCCGGTGGCGATCGACGTGCGCATCATCGCCGCCAGCCACGCCAACCTCGAACAACTGGTGCGCGAGGAGCGCTTCCGCGAGGACCTCTTCTACCACCTCAACGTGGTGCCGGTGTACGTGCCACCGCTGCGCGAGCATCGCGAGGACGTGCCCGAACTGCTGGCGTTCTACGTCGACCGCCTGATCGAGCGCGAGGGGCTGAGCTACCGCCACTTCGCCGTCGCCGCGCAGAACCGGCTGCGTCACTACGACTGGCCGGGCAACGTGCGCGAGCTCAAGAACCTGGTGCAGCGGCTGCTGATCCTCGGCCACCAGGAGGAGATCACCGGCGACGAGATCGAGGCGACGCTGACCGCGTCGGCCACCCAGGCGGCGGCCCCGAGCGACCTCGGCCTGCCACTCGACCTGCCGCTGCGTGAGGCGCGCGAACAGTTCGAGCGGGTCTACCTGCAGCATCAGCTGCGCGAGTGCGGCGGCAACGTCAGCCGCCTGGCCGAACGGGTCGGCATGGAGCGCACCCACCTCTACCGCAAGCTGCGCGCCCTCGGCATCGACACCCGCCGTGCTGGCAAGTAGACCCGTCGCATACTAGCATGCTGCATCGCAACAACTGGGAGGGGCCGGTGGCATGAAGATCATCATCCTCGGCGCCGGCCAGGTGGGCCGGTCGGTGGCCGAAATCCTCGCCAGCGAGGCCAACGACATCACCGTGGTCGACATCAACCCGGCGCTGTTGCAGGACCTGCAGGACCGCCTCGACCTGCGCACCGTCCAAGGTCACGCCTCCCATCCGCGCACCCTGGCGCGCGCCGGGGCCGAGGACGCCGACATGGTGCTGGCATTCACCAACAGCGACGAGACCAACATGGTCGCGTGCCAGATCGCCTACACCCTGTTCCGCACCCCGACCAAGATCGCCCGCATCCGCTCCCAGGAGTACTCGTCGCGACCGGAGATCTTCGCCCAGGACGCGATGCCGGTGGACGTGCTGATCAGCCCCGAGCAGCTGGTCACCGAGTACATCGAGCGGTTGATCGAGCACCCGGGGGCGCTGCAGGTGCTGGAGTTCGCCAACGGCCTGGTGTCGCTGGTCGGGGTCAAGGCGTACTACGGCGGCCAGCTGGTCGGCCACGAACTGGCCACGCTGCGCGAGCACATGCCGGGGGTGGAGACCCGGGTCGCGGCGATCTACCGCCAGAACGGCGCCATCCTGCCCAAGGGCGAGACGGTGATCGAGGCCGATGACGAGGTCTTCTTCATCGCCGCGCGGCAGCACATCCGCACCGTCATGGGCGAGCTGCGCAAGCTCGAGCGACCGATCAAGAGCATCATCCTGGCCGGCGGCGGCAACATCGGCAAGCGCCTGGCGCAGAGCCTCGAGCGCCACTATCAGGTCAAGATCATCGAACGCGACGAGGCGCGGGCGCGCCAGATCTCCGAGGATCTCGACCACACCATCGTGCTGCACGGCGACGCCGCCGACGGCGAACTGCTGCTCGACGAGAACATCGAGAACACCGACGTCTTCTGCGCCCTGACCAACGAGGACGAGGCCAACATCCTGTCGGCCATGCTGGCCAAGCGCCTCGGCGCGCGCCGGGTGATGGCGCTGATCAACCGCCTCTCCTACGTCGACCTGGTCGAGAGCGGCTCAATCGACATTGCCATCTCGCCGCAGCAGGCGACCATCGGCGGCCTGCTGACCCACGTGCGCCGCGGCGACGTGGTGGTCGCCCATTCGCTGCGCCGCGGCGCCGCCGAGGCGATCGAGGCGGTCGCCCATGGCGACTCGCACAACTCCAAGGTGGTCGGCCGACGGATCGAGGAGATCAAGCTCCCGGCGGGCGCCAGCATCGGTGCCATCGTCCGCGGCGAGCAGGTGTTGATGGCCCACCACGACACCGTCATCGAGCCCGAGGATCACGTCATCATGTTCCTGATCGACAAAAACAAGGTGCCCGAGGTCGAACGGATGTTCCAGGTCGGCGTCACCTTTCTCTGACCGCTACGGACCCGCGCCCGCCACGCCGCTGACCCGCCATGCACCCCACCGCCATCCAGCGCATCCTCGGCCTGCTGCTGGCCATTTTCAGCACCACCATGCTGCCGCCGCTGGCGATCGCGCTGGTCAGCGGCGACGGCGCTCACGACGCCTTCGCCTACGCCTTCGGCCTGATCCTGGTGCTCGGCCTGACCTGCTGGTACCCGGTGCGCCACCAGCGCAGCGAACTGCGCCTGCGCGACGGCTTTATCATCGTCGCCCTGTTCTGGACCGTGCTCGGCGCCTCCGGCGCGCTGCCGCTGGCCCTGGCCCACCAGCCGAACCTGTCGCTCAGCGACGCCCTGTTCGAATCGATCTCCGGTCTGACCACCACCGGGGCGACGGTGCTGGTCGGCATCGACGACCTGCCGCTGTCGATCCTCTGGTACCGCCAGCAGCTGCAGTGGCTCGGCGGCATGGGCATCGTCGTCCTGGCGGTCGCCATCCTGCCGATGCTCGGCATCGGCGGCATGCAGCTCTACCGCGCCGAGACGCCGGGGCCGATGAAAGACAGCAAGATGACCCCGCGCATCACCGAGACGGCCAAGGCGCTGTGGTACATCTACCTCGGCCTGACCATCGCCTGCGCGCTCGGCTACTGGCTCGCCGGCATGAGCGGCTTCGATGCCATCGCCCACAGCTTCTCGACCGTGGCCATCGGCGGCTTCTCCACCCACGACGCCAGCATCGGCTACTTCAACAGCGCCCTGATCGAGGCGGTGGCGGTGGTGTTCATGTTCCTCTCCGGGGTCAACTTCGCGCTCCACTTCATCTCCTGGCGCAGCCTGTCGGCCAGCCCCTACCTGGCCGACCCCGAGTTTCGCGCCTACTTCATCGGCCTGGCGGTGGTCACCGTGCTGACCACCGCCGCGCTCTACCTGACCGGCACCTTCGCCAGCTTCGGCAGCGCCCTGCATCACGGCATCTTCCAGGCGGTGTCGATCGGCACCACCACCGGCTTCACCACCGCCGAGTACTTCGCCTGGCCGATCTTCCTGCCGGTGCTGCTGATCTTTTCCAGCTTCATCGGCGGCTGTGCCGGCTCGACCGGTGGCGGGCTCAAGGTGATCCGCTTCCTGCTGCTGATCAAGCAGGGAGTGCGCGAAATCCAGCGCCTGGTCCACCCCAATGCCCAGATCCCGGTCAAGATCGGCAACAAGGTGCTGCCGGAACGGGTGATCCAGGCGGTGTGGGGCTTTTTCGCCGTCTACGTCGCCAGCTTCAGCGTCATGCTGCTGCTGCTGATGGCCGCCGGGCTCGACCAGATCACCGCCTTCTCCGCGGTCGCCGCCTGCCTCAACAACCTCGGCCCGGGCCTCGGCGAGGTCGGCCTGAACTACGCCTCCATCAGCGACTTCGCCAAATGGGTGCTGGCCTTCGCCATGCTCCTCGGCCGACTCGAGATCTTCACCCTGCTGGTGCTGTTGACGCCGACCTTCTGGCGCCCCTGATGTTATCCTCGGCTCGCCACGCCGGCCGCGCACCGGGCCCGGCCGCCACTGCAGGAGACAGGCGTTGAGCCCCCGACAACACGCCGCGGGTTACCCCCGCACCCGGATGCGGCGCATGCGCCGCGACGACTTTTCGCGTCGGCTGATGCGCGAGCACCGGCTGACCTGCGACGACCTGATCTACCCGGTCTTCGTCCTCCCCGGCGCGGGCCGGCGCGAGGCGGTCGCCTCGATGCCGGGAATCGAACGGCTGTCGCTCGACCTGCTGCTCGAGGAGGCGGCCGAGCTGGTCGCCCTCGGCATCCCGGCGCTGGCGCTGTTCCCGGTCACCCCGGACGCGGACAAGAGCCTCGACGCGCGCGCGGCCTACGATCCCGACGGCCTGGCGCAGCGCGCGGTGCGCGCGCTCAAGGCGGCGGAGCCGGGGCTGGGGGTGATCACCGACGTCGCCCTCGACCCGTTCACCACCCACGGTCAGGACGGCCTGATCGACCAGCACGGCTACGTGCTCAACGACGAGACGGTCGACGTGCTGGTGCGCCAGGCGCTGTCGCACGCCGCCGCCGGCGCCGACGTGGTCGCGCCGTCGGACATGATGGATGGGCGCATCGGCGCCATCCGCGCCGCCCTCGAGGCCGCCGGCCACCCGCACACGCGTATCCTCGCCTACTCGGCCAAATACGCCTCGGCCTTCTACGGTCCGTTCCGCGACGCCGTCGGCTCGGCCGCCAACCTCGGCGGCGGCAACAAGTACAGCTACCAGATGGACCCGGCCAACGGCGACGAGGCGCTGCGCGAGATCGCCCTCGACCTCGCCGAGGGGGCCGACATGGTGATGGTCAAGCCGGGCCTGCCCTACCTCGACATCGTGCGTCGCTGCAAGGAGCGCTTCGGCGTGCCGACCTACGCCTACCAGGTCAGCGGTGAGTACGCCATGCTGATGGCCGCGGCGCAGAACGGCTGGCTGGACGAGCGCGCGGTGGTGCTCGAGAGCCTGCTGGCGTTCAAGCGCGCCGGCGCCGACGGCGTGCTGACCTACTTTGCCAAGCGCGTCGCCGGCTGGCTCCGGAGCGGCTGACGGCGGCCGCCCGCACGGGCGCGGCCAGGGAACGCGACGCCAGCCGATGCAGGAGATCGATCTCGCCCACCCGGACCTGTTGGTCACCCGCGAACTGAGCCTGCTCGAGTTCAACCGGCGGGTGCTGGGACAGGCCAAGGACGCGGCCACGCCGCTGCTCGAGCGGCAGCGCTTGCTGTGCATCTCCAGCCGCAACCTCGACGAATTCTTCGAGCTGCGCGTGGCCGGCCTCAAGCAGCAGATCGACCTCGGCGTGCTCGGCTACAAGACCCACGCCTGGGGGCTGCAGGCCAGCGGCGGCTACCGGCGCTGCGAACCGGGGCGGCGCAAGCCGCGCAGCGCCCAGGCCATCCTGCTCGCGCGCCTTGCCGAGCCGCGGCCCTGAAACCGGTGCCGGTGGCGCGGCCGGCGTGACCGACGCGACCGCGGCCGAGCGCCTGCCGCTGACGGCACTCAACCGGGTCGGCCCGCGGGTCGCCGAACGGCTGGCGCGGCTCGGCCTGCACAGCGTCCAGGACCTGCTGTTCCATCTGCCGCTGCGCTACGAGGACCGCGCCACGCGGGTGCCGCTGGGGGCGCTGCGGCCCGGACAGACGGCCCGGGTCAGCGGCACGGTCGAGCTGGCCCAGGTCCAGTTCGGCCGCCGCCGCGCCCTGCTCTGCCGCATCGCCGACGGCACCGGCACCCTGACCCTGCGCTTCTTCCACTTCAGCCGCCCGCAGCAGCAGGGGTTCCAGCGCGGCACCCCGATCGACTGCTTCGGCGAGGCGCGCCCGGGACCGACCGGGCTGGAGATGGTCCACCCCGAGTACCGCCTCGGCGCGCCGGCCGCGGCCGCCGCTCGGGCGGCGCTGACGCCGGTCTACCCGGTCACCGAGGGGATCCGCCAGCCGACCCTGCGCCAGCTGGTCGGCCAGGCGCTGGAGCGGGTCGCCAGCGGCCAGGTGGTGATCCACGACTGGCTGCCGCCTGACCTGCTGCGGCGCTACCGGCTGCCGCCGCTGACCGAGGCGGTGCAGCGCATCCATGCGCCGCCCCTGGGGGCGGCCGTGCCCGGCGCCGCCGGCGACCCGCTGCGCCGCCGCCTCGCCTTCGAGGAACTGCTCGGCCACCAGCTCAGCCTGCGCCAGCTGCGCGCCCGGCTGCAGCAGTACGCCGCGCCGGTGCTGGCGCCGCCGGGGGCGCTGTTCGCCACCCTGCGCGCCAGCCTGCCGTTCACCCTGACCGCGGCCCAGGCGCGGGTGATCGCCGAAATTCACGCCGACCTGGCGCGCGGCCGGCCGATGCTGCGGCTGCTGCAGGGCGACGTCGGCTCGGGCAAGACCGTGGTCGCCGCCGCCGCCGTGCTGCAGGCGGTCGAGGCCGGCTGGCAGGCGGTGGTGGTGGCGCCGACCGAGCTGCTCGCCGAGCAGCATGCGCAGAGCTTCAACCGCTGGCTCGAACCGCTCGGCATCGCCAGCGCCTGGCTCGGCGGGCGCGCCGCCCGCGGCGAACGGCGGGCAACCCTGGCGGCGCTGGCCGACGGCAGTGCGCAGGTTGCGGTCGGCACCCATGCGCTGTTCCAGGAGGAGCCGGTGTTCGCCCGTCTCGGCCTGGTGGTGGTCGACGAGCAGCACCGCTTCGGCGTCCATCAGCGCCTGGCGCTGCGCGACAAGGGGGCCGCCGGGGGGCGCCGACCGCACCAGCTGATCATGACCGCGACGCCGATCCCGCGCACCCTGGCGATGGCCGCCTACGCCGACCTCGACCTGTCGGTGATCGACGAATTGCCGCCGGGGCGCAAGGCGATCACCACCGTCGCCCTGCCGGCACGACGCCGCGACGAGGTGGTGACCCGGGTACGCGACGCCTGCGCCGAGGGGCGCCAGGCGTACTGGGTCTGCACCCTGATCGAGGAGTCCGAGGCGCTCGAGGCCGAGGCCGCCGCAGCGACCGCGGCCGACCTCGCCGCGGCGCTGCCGGAGCTGCGCGTCGGCCTGGTCCACGGCCGCCTGCGCGGGGCCGACAAGGCGGCGGTGATGGCCGCCTTCAAGGACGGCCGGATCGACCTGCTGGTGGCGACCACGGTGATCGAGGTCGGGGTCGACGTGGCCAACGCGACGCTGATGATCATCGACAACGCCGAGCGGCTCGGCCTGGCCCAGCTGCACCAGCTGCGCGGCCGGGTCGGCCGCGGCGCCGCGCAGAGCTTCTGCGTGCTGCTCTACCGCGAAGGGCTCAGCGCCAACGCCCGCCGCCGCCTCGAGGTGCTGCGCGAGAGCCAGGACGGCTTCGCCATCGCCCGTCGTGACCTCGAAATCCGCGGTCCCGGCGAGGTGCTGGGCACGCGCCAGACCGGCGAACTGCAGCTGCGCGTCGCCGACCTGCTGCGCGACCAGGGGTTGCTGGCCGACGTCCAGCAGTGCGCCGAGGCGCTGCTGGCCGACCACCCGCAAAGCGTCGAGCCGCTGATCGAGCGCTGGCTCGGCGCCCGCACCCGCTACGGTGACGTCTAGCCGCCAGCGGATGCCACTGCGCTATCCGGGCTAGAATGCGACCCCGTATGACTGCAACCAAATGGACCGACCCGCGGGCGCTGCCCGAACGGCCGCCGACCCTGGCCGAGCGGCTGCGCCGCTACGCCCTGCTGACCCGGATGCACCGGCCGATCGGCACCCTGCTGCTGCTCTGGCCCTGCCTGTGGGCGCTCTGGATCGCCGCCGACGGGGTGCCCGACCCGCTGGTGCTGGCGGTATTCGTCGCCGGCACCTTCCTGATGCGCTCGGCCGGGTGCGCCATCAACGACTACGCCGACCGCGCCATCGACGGCCACGTCGCCCGCACCCGCGACCGGCCGCTGGCCGCCGGCCTGGTCACCCCCAACGAGGCGCTGGCGGTCGCCGCCGCCTTCAGCCTGGTCGCCTTCGCCCTGGTGCTGCTGATGAATGCGCTGACCGTCGCCCTGGCGGTGATCGGCCTGCTGCTGGCGGCGACCTATCCGTACGCCAAGCGCTTCACCTACCTGCCCCAGGTCCATCTCGGCGCCGCCTTCGGCTGGGCGGTGCCGATGGCCTTCGCCGCCCAGGCCGGGGCGCTGCCGCCGCTGGCCTGGCTGCTCTACCTCGGCGCCATCCTCTGGGCGACCATCTACGACACCATGTACGCCATGGCCGACCGCCCCGAGGACCTGAAGATCGGCGTCAAGTCGACCGCCATCCTGTTCGGCGACGCCGACCTCGCCCTCCTGGCGCTGCTGCAGGTGCTGCTGGTCGTCGACCTGGCGGTGGTCGGCCACCAGGCCGGCCTCGGCTGGCCCTACGTCACCGGCCTGGCCGTCGCGGTCGGCTACATGATCCGCCACCAGCGGATGATCGCCGAACGCGAGCCCATGGCCTGCTTCCGCGCCTTCCTCGACAACAACTGGCTCGGCGTCGCCGTCACCGTCGGCGTCATCGCCGACTACGCCCTGCGCGGCTGACGCCGCGAGGCCGCGAGGCCTTCAGTCGCGCGCGGCGCGCGCCAGGCACCAGACCTCGACCCGCTCGGCGCCGGCGCCGGCGACCACGCGCGCCAGCTCGGTGACGGTGTGGCCGGTGGTGACCACGTCGTCGAGCAGCGCCACCCGACGCCCGCCGACCGCCGCATCGACGGCGAACGCCCCGCGCACGTTGCGCCGCCGCGCCGCCGCCTCGAGACCGCTCTGGGCCGCGGTGTCGCGCAGCCGGCGGCAGCCGTGGGCGCACAGGGTCAGCCCCAGCCGGCGCGCCACCGGCCGCGCCAGCTCCAGCGCCTGGTTGAAGCCGCGGGCGCGCTGGCGGCGCGGATGCAGCGGCACCGGCAGCAGCAGCTCCGGCAGCGGATCGGCGCGGGTCTCGAGGTACGCGGCGAGCAGGTCACCGAGCAGGCGGGCGTGGCTCAGCCGCTGGCCGAACTTGAGCCCCTGCACCAGCCGGTCGAGCGGCGGCGCGTAGACGAAGGCGGCGTGGCTGGCGGCAAACGGCGGCGGCCGCCGCTGGCAGCGGCCGCAGGGGAGCGGCGGCGCGTCGGCGGCCAGCGGCAGGGCGCAGAGCGGGCAGGCGACCGCGGCGCGCGGCAGCGCGGCGGCGCAGTCGCGGCACAGGTCGCGGCGGCCGTCGCCCGGACCGCCGCAGAGCAGGCAGGTGGGCGGAAACAGCGCCAACTGGAGCGTTTCGATCCAGCGGTAAACCATCGCGATCCTTCGCGGTTGACAGCGGCCTCCGGCCGCTTACCATGAAGCGCCCGCCACGGCGGCGAGCGTCCCCACCATAACAGGCCTCCGACACCATGCGCCACGACTGGACCCGCGACGAAATCCTCGCCCTGTTCGAGCAGCCGTTCAACGACCTGCTGTTCCGCGCCCAGGAACTCCATCGCCGACACCACGACCCGGCCACCATCCAGGTCAGCGCCCTGCTCAGCATCAAGACCGGCGCCTGCCCCGAGGATTGCGGCTACTGCCCGCAGAGCGCCCACCACGACACCGACCTGGAAAAGGCGCGGCTGCTGGCACTCGACGAGGTGGTCGCCGCCGCCGCCGCGGCGCGCGCCGCCGGCGCGACCCGCTTCTGCATGGGCGCCGCCTGGCGCAACCCCCACGACCGCGACATCGAGCTGGTCAGCGCCATGGTGCGCGAGGTCAAGGCCCTCGGCCTGGAGACCTGCATGACCCTCGGCATGCTGACCGACGGCCAGGCGACGGCCCTGCGCGCGGCCGGGCTCGACTACTACAACCACAACCTCGACACCTCGCCCGAGTACTACCCGGAGATCATCTCCACGCGCAGCTACGCCGACCGGCTGCGGACCCTGCAAGCGGTGCGCGCCGCCGGCCTGGCGGTCTGCTGCGGCGGCATCGTCGGCATGGGCGAGACGCGCCGCGACCGCGCCGGGCTGCTGCAGCAGCTGGCCAACCTGGCCCGGCACCCGGAGAGCGTACCGATCAACCACCTGGTCAAGGTGCCGGGCACGCCGCTGGCCGACGCCCCCGACCTCGACCCGTTCGAACTGGTGCGCACCGTCGCCGTCGCCCGCATCCTGATGCCGGCCTCGGTGGTGCGGCTGTCGGCCGGGCGCGAGCAGATGAGCGATGAACTGCAGGCGCTCTGCTTCCTCGCCGGCGCCAACTCGGTGTTCCACGGCGAGCGGCTGCTGACCACCCCCAACGCCGCCCCGCAGCGCGACGCCGACCTGTTCGCCCGCCTCGGCCTGCGCCCCAGCGACCACCCGGAACACGCCCACAGCGGCGGCAGCGACCGCGGCCCGCTGCTCTATGGCGGCGCCTGCGCCAGCACGGAGCCGCGCGCCGGCAACGCATGAACGGGCTCGACGCGGCGCTGGCGCAGCGCCGGGCCGACGGCCTCTACCGGACGCGGCGGGTGGTGGCCGGCGTGCCGCAGCCGACGCTGGCGGTCGACGGCGGCGAGCTGCTCGCCTTCTGCAGCAACGACTACCTCGGCCTCGCCGGCGACCCGCGCGTCGCCGCGGCCCTGGCCGCCGCGGCCACCGCCTGCGGCAGCGGCAGCGGCGCCGCCCACCTGGTCTGCGGCCACCACGCCGAACACCACGCCCTGGAGCAGGAGCTGGCCGCGTTCACCGGCCGCCCGCGGGCGCTGCTCTTCTCGACCGGTTACATGGCCAACCTCGGCGTCCTCGCCGGCCTCGCCGGGCGCGGCGACGCGCTGTTTCTCGACCGCCTCGACCACGCCTCGCTGTACGACGGCGCCCGCCTCAGTGGCGCCGAGCTGGTGCGCTACCGCCACGGCGACGCCGCCGACCTCGCCGCCCGCCTCGCCGCCAGCGACGGGCGGCGCAAGCTGGTGGTCACCGACGGCGTCTTCAGCATGGACGGCGACAGCGCGCCGCTGCCGGAGCTGGCCGCGGCCTGCGCCGAGCACGGCGCCTGGCTGGTGGTCGACGACGCCCACGGCCTCGGCGTGGTCGGCCCGGAGGGGCGCGGCAGTGTCGCCCGCTGCGGCCTCGACGGCGACGCCGTGCCGGTGCTGGTCGGCACCCTGGGCAAGGCGTTCGGCACCTTCGGCGCCTTCGTTGCCGGCAGCGAGGCGCTGATCGAGACGCTGATCCAGCAGGCGCGCACCTACATCTACACCACCGCGCTGCCGCCGGCGCTGGCCGCAGCGACCCGCGCCAGCCTGCGCCTCGCCCGCGCCGAGGGGTGGCGGCGCACGCGGCTGCAGGAGCTGGTCGCCCGCTTCCGCGCCGGCGCCGCGGCCCACGGCCTGGAGCTGCTGCCGTCGTCGACGCCGATCCAGGGGCTGGTGCTGGGCGCGCCGGCGCGCGCGCTCGCCGCCAGCGCCGAACTCGAGCGCCACGGCATCCTGGTCACCGCCATCCGCCCACCCACCGTGCCGCCCGGCAGTGCGCGGCTGCGCATCACCTTCTCGGCGACCCACACGGCGGCCGATGTCGATCGCCTGGTCGCCGCCCTGGCCGGGCTGGCGCATGGCTGACGCCGCGCTGCACGTCGCCCGCTACGGCGCCGGACCCGACCTCGCGCTGGTGCACGGCTGGGGCTTCGACAGCCGCGCGCTGCAGCCGCTGGGCGAGCGCCTCGCCACCCGTTTCCGGGTGCACGCGGTCGACCTGCCGGGCCACGGCCGCTCACCCGGACCACTGCCGGACGACCTCGCCCGGCTCGCCGCGCGGGTCGCCACGGCACTGCCGGCGCCGGCGGCGTGGGTCGGCTGGTCGCTCGGCGCCCTGGTCGCGTGGCGGGTCGCGCTCGACCGCCCGGGCGCGGTGACGCGGCTGGCGGCGGTCGCCGCGACGCCGCGCTTCACCCGCGCCGATGACTGGCCCGACGCGGTCGACCCGGCCACCCTGGCGGCGTTCGCCGCCGCCTGCGCCGCCGATCCGGACGCCGTCCTGGCCCGCTTCGCCGGCCTGGTCGCCCACGGCGACCGCCACCCGCGCGCGGTGCAGCGGCAGCTGGGTGCGCTGCACGCCGGGGCGCCGCGCGACGGCGCCGCGCTCGCGGCCGGCCTGGCGCTGCTCGCCGCCAGCGACCTGCGCGCGCCGCTGGCGACCCTCGACCTGCCGACCCTGTGCCTGCTCGGCGGCGGCGACGCCCTGCTGCCGGCGGCGCTGGCGGCGCGGCTGGCCAGCGCCTACCCGGCCTGGCGCATCGCCACCGTGGCCGGCGCCGGCCATGCGCCGTTCGTCGCCCACGCCGACGCCTGCGCCGCCCGCATCACGGCGTTCCTCGATGGCTGACGCCGACGCCAAACCGTGGGCGCTGGATCGCGGTCGGGTCCGCGCCTCGTTCGAGGGCGCGGCGGCCAGCTACGACGCCGCCGCGGTGCTGCAGCTCGAGGTCGGCCAGCGGCTGCTCGACCGCCTCGACCTGATGCGCCTCGCCCCGCGCACCGTCCTCGACCTCGGCTGCGGCACCGGGCGCATCAGCGCCCGGCTGCGCACGCGCTACCCGCAGGCGACGCTGGTCACCGCCGACCTCGCCCACGCCATGCTGCAGGCGGCGCGCGGCCACGGCGCGCCGGCCGGCACGCTGCTCGGCGCCGACGCCCACCGCCTGCCGCTGGCCGACCGCTCGGTCGACCTGCTGTTCTCCAACCTGATGCTGCAGTGGTGCCTCGATCTCGACACGGTGTTCGCCGAACTGCGCCGCGTGCTGCGCCCCGGTGGCTTGCTGCTGTTCACCACCTTCGGCCCCGACACCCTGGGCGAACTGCGCGCCAGCTGGGCCGAGGTCGACGACCGCAACCACGTCAACGCCTTTTTCGACATGCACGACATCGGCGACCTGATGGTGCGCGCGCGCTTCGCCGACCCGGTGCTCGACTGCGAGCGGCTGACCGTCACCTACGGCGAACTGCACGGCCTGCTGCGCGACCTCAAGGCGATCGGCGCCCACAACAGCACCGTCGGCCGCCCGCGCGGACTGACCGGGCGCCAGGCGCTGCGCGTGCTGACCGACGCCTACGAGACCTTCCGCGACGCCGCCGGCCGCCTGCCGGCGACCTACGAGGTGATCTACGGCCACGCCTGGATCCCTCCCGGCGACGGCAGCGACGGCGCGGTCGCCGCCGCCAGCCTGCGCCGACCGCCGCGGTGAGCGCGCGCGGCTGGTTCGTCACCGGCACCGACACCGGCGTCGGCAAGACCCTGGTCGCCTGCGCCCTGCTGCACCGGCTGCGCGTCCACGGGCGGCGGGTCGCCGCGCTGAAGCCGGTCGCCGCCGGCTGCAGGCAGACGCCCGATGGCCTGCGCAACGACGACGCCGTCCGGCTGCGCGCCGCGGCCGGCCGCGACGACACCTACGCCCGGGTCAACCCCTACGCCTTCGCGCCGCCGATCGCGCCGCACCTGGCGGCCGCCGAGGCCGGTGTCGCCATCGACCTGGCCGTCATCGAGCGCGGCTACCGCGACCTCGCCGGCGCCGTCGACGACGTGGTCGTCGAGGGGGCCGGCGGCTGGCTGGTGCCGCTCGACGACCGCCACACCCTGGCCGATGTCGCGCGCCGGCTCGGGCTGGATGTGGTGCTGGTGGTCGGCGTGCGCCTCGGCTGCCTCAACCACGCCCTGCTGACCGCGGCCAGCGTGCGCGACCACGGCCTGCGCCTGGCCGGCTGGGTCGCCAGCGTCGTCGATCCGCGGGTCGAACGGCTGGACGGCCAGCTGCAGACGCTGCGCGCGCGCCTGGCCGCACCGTGCTGGGGGGTGGTACCGCCGCTAGCCGACCCGTCGCCGGCGGCGGTCGCCGCGCACCTGGCGCCGGAGGCGCTGGCGTAACGCCTAGTGTCCTGCTTCACTCTTGGAGGCACATTCAGCGAGTTGCTGGCCGGTCAGCTGCAAGGCGCGCTTGCGCAGGAATGGCAGGGTCCTTTCAAGCAAGCGCAACGCCGCAGATGGCCGGCCAGCAGCTCGCCCGAAGGGAGTCCCCCGAAAGCACCATGACTGCGTTGCGGTGCTTGACAAGGACCGGGCCATTGCCTGCACACCGCGCCTTGTCCTGGCACTTTCGGGGGACTCTGAAGGTGCCTCCAAGCGTGAAGCAGGACACGAGTTGCGTTACATCATGTCGAGGGGGCGGCAACTGCGCTAGCTTTAATCATGAGCCGGTCATGGCCAGTGTTTGCCCCGCGCCCGGAACGCGGCCTGCCGCAGACCACGGGCCGTGACCGGGGCCGACGACCGTGGTTTCACGGTCCGTGCCCGCGCCGTCACCCGAGGCCATGGAAGCAGCGATGAACCCGACCGACCTCACCCTCTCCCGCCGCGCCACCGTCGACTGGCGCAGCTACTACGAGATCACCAAGCCCAAGGTGGTGATGCTGATCCTGTTCACCGCCCTGGTCGGGATGCTGCTGGCCACCGACGGCATGGTGCCGCTGCCGATCCTGTTCGCCGGCATGGCCGGGATCGGCCTGGCGGCGGCCAGCGGCGCGGCGCTCAACCACCTGGTCGAGCAGCGCACCGACGCGGTGATGCAGCGCACCCGGCGGCGGCCGCTGCCGAGCGGGCGCCTCGATGCGCTCAGCGCACTGCTCTTCGCCGTCGCCCTCGGCGCGCTGTCGATGGTGCTGCTGCTGGTCTGGGTCAACCCGCTGACCGCGCTGCTGACCCTGCTGTCGCTGATCGGCTATGCGCTGATCTACACCCTGTTCCTGAAACGCTCCAGCCCGCAGAGCATCGTCTGGGGCGGGCTCGCCGGGGCGGCGCCGCCGCTGCTCGGCTGGGCCGCGGTCAGCGGCGACATCCACCCCCACGCCCTGCTGCTGGTGCTGATCGTCTTCACCTGGACGCCGCCGCACTTCTGGCCGCTGGCCATTCGCCGGCGCGAGGATTACGCCCGCGCCGGACTGCCGATGCTGCCGGTGACCCACGGCGTGGCCTACACCAAGCAGCAGATCCTGCTCTACTCGGTGGCCCTGCTGGCGGTGACCATGCTGCCGTACGCCACCCACATGACCGGACTGTTCTATCTGCTCGGCGCGCTGCCGCTCGGCCTCGGCTTCGTCTGGCATGCGCTGCGCCTCTACCGCAGCGAGGGCGACCGCTACGCCATGCCGATGTTCCGCTACTCGATCGTCTACCTCGCCGCGCTGTTCACGCTGCTGCTGACCGATCACTACCTGCCGTACTGACCGTCGCGGCCAGACCACTCAGAGCTTGAGAAGACATCGTAGCGAGCGGTTTGAGCGCAAGACGGACGGAGCGCAGCGACGAGGCCTATCGAGTGGATAGGCGAGGAGCGAGCACCGCCCAACGCAGCGATCGGACCGCGCAGTAGATTTCCTCTCAAGCTCTCAACCGAGCCGCGACGTGCGCAACAGCCGGCGCAGGTCGGCCAGCACCCCCTGCGGCGCGGCCGGCAGCGGGTAGCTCATCATCAGGTTGCCGAGCGGGTCGACCAGGTAGAGGGCGCGCCCGGCGTCGGCGCTGCCGGCCAGGTGCTGGCCGAGCCGCGCCAGGGCGTCGCGGTCGGCCATCACCACCTGCAGGTAGGGATCCTGTTGCGGCGTCGCGACCGGCGCCGCCGCGCCACCGTCGGTGACCACCAGCCGGCGCACGCGGTCGCTGTGCTTGCCGAGGGCGACATGCAGCTGGCGCAGGTCGTGCACCAGGCGGGCAGCGGCGGCGTCGTGCGGCGACGGCGCCAGCAGCAGCAGGGTCCAGTGGCCGCGCAGCGTCTCCGAGGCCAGCGTCGCGGGCAGCACCGCGGCGTAGTCGTCCAGCGGCCGCAGTGGTTCAACCAGGCTGCCGTAGTGGTCGCTGGGCGGACGCCAGACATCGACCCGGTCGAACAGCAGCCAGGCGCCGACCAGCGGCCCGACAAAGACCAGCAGCAGCACCAGCAGCGGCCAGGGGGGGCGCCGGCGACCGGCCGTTTCCCGCTCATTCGTCACCCTGCACCCTCCGCGTGTTGACGACCACATAGATGACCAGCAGCGCCAGCGCCAGCGCGAACCACTGTACCGCGTAGCCGGTGTGCCGCGCCGGTCCCATCACCACCGGGTGCCATTCGCGCACCAGTTCGGCCTCCCCATCCGCGCCCTCGAGCAGCAGCAGCGGCAGCAGCGGGTAGCCGAGCTCCCGCGCCAGCGCGTCCAGTTCGAGGCGCTGCACCACCCGCGGCCAGCCGCTCGCCTCCGGCCCGTCGGGACCGACGCTGAGTCCACTCGCCGGCGGCGTGTCGAGCTGCCCGGCGACGGTCACCCGGCCGGCGCGATGGACGACTGCGGGCAGGTCGTCGCGGGTGCGGCCGCGCGGCGCCCAGCCGCGATTGACCAGCACGCCGCGGCCGTCGTCGAGACGCAGCGGCGTCAGCAGGTGGTAGCCGGCCAGGCCGCGGTGGGTGCGGTTGTCGAGCAGCAGCGGGTGGGCGTCGTCGAAGCGCCCGTCGAGGGCGACGCGACGAAAGCGCCACAGCTCAGGATCGAGCGCCGGAGGCAACGAGTTGACCGGCCGGTCGGCGCCGCGCGCCGCGTAGCTGTCGAGCAGCGCGCGCTTGAATGCCGCCCGGTCGAGCTGCCAGAAGCCGAGCCCGAGCAGCAGCGGCAGCAGCAGCGCCACGGCCAGCGACGGCAGCAGGCGCGGCGCGAAACGCCAGCCCTGGAGTTGCAGCGAGAACTGTCGACGCCGCTCTACCATCGCTCCCGATTGCCATTGCCTGTGCTATATAGGAGGTCATCCACCCGCCCGAGGCCGCTGCCATGCCCTACCGTGCGATCGTCATCGCGGTCCTGCTGACCATCATATTCAGCCTCGGCAGCGCCCTCTACTACCTGGTCGTCGACAAGGGCCAGGGGACGCGCACGGTGCGCGCCCTGACGGTCCGCGTCGGGGTCTCCCTGGCGCTGATCCTGTTCCTGCTGATCGGGATGGCGACGGGCCTGCTCCAGCCCCCGCTCTGACGGCTGCCGCAAGATCCCGCCGCGCCCCCCGGCAAGGGGCTGGGATCGAGGCGCGCAGCTACAGCCAGTAGACGACGACGAACAGGCAGAGCCAGACGACGTCGACGAAGTGCCAGTACCAGCTCGCCGCCTCGAAGGCGAAGTGGTTCTCCGCCGTGAAATGGCCCTTGATCGCCCGCCCCAGCATCACCGCCAGCATGATCGCGCCGATGGTCACGTGGGCGCCGTGGAAGCCGGTGAGCATGAAGAAGGTGGTGCCGTAAATCCCTGAGCTGAGCTTCAGGTTCAGGTCCTGGTAGGCGTGGATAAACTCGTAGACCTGCAGGCCGAGGAACAGCAGGCCGAGCGCCAGGGTCAGGATCAGGCCGTTGATCAGCTGGCGCCGGTTGTTGTTCTTCAGCCCCCAGTGGGCCCAGGTGACGGTGCCGCCGCTGGAGACCAGGATCAGGGTGTTGATGGCCGGGATGCCCCAGGCATTGATCACGCCGGTCGCCTGGTCGAAGCCGCTTCCAGGCAGGTTGAGCAAAGGCCACGACGCCTGGAACCCCGGCCACAGCACGCTGTTGGTCATGGGATCGTCGCCGCCGAGCCACGGCACCGACAAGGTGCGGGCGTAGAACAGCGCGCCGAAGAAGGCGGCGAAGAACAGCACCTCGGAGAAGATGAACCACGCCATGCCCCAGCGGAACGAGCGGTCGACCTGGTCGTTGTAGAGGCCGCGCTCGCTTTCGCCGATCACCTGGCCGAACCAGCCGAACAGGGTGAAGGCGAGCAGCAGGCTGCCGGCGAGGAAGATCGCCCAACCGAAACCGTGACCGTGCAGGACGTTGGCCATGCCGATCGCCATGCCGAACAGGCCGAGCGAGCCGAGGATCGGCCAACGACTCGGCTCGGGACAGTAGTAGCCGCCCGTGACTGCGTTCATGAGAGGTCCTCTCGGTCGCTGATCTCTGGATGCCCGCCGGCCATCACCGCGGCTCGGCGAGGGCCAGCGCGGCGGGGTCGCTGCCCGGGGCGGCGAAGAAGGTGTACGACAGCGTCACCGTGCCGACCCCTTCAGGCAGGTCGGGATCGATGACGAAAATCGCCGGCATCTCGCGCCGTTCGCCGGGTTGCAGGGTCTGCTGGGTGAAACAGAAGCACTCGGTCTTGTCGAAGTAGCGCGAGGCGACCGTCGGCGCCACGCTCGGCACCGCCTGGGCGACGATCGGCCGGTCGGTCGGGTTCTCGACCACGTAGTGGATCAAGCGGCTCTCGCCGGGATGCACCTGGACCCGTCGCTGCGCCGGGGCGAAGCGCCACGGCAGGTCGCCGTTGACGTAGGCGACGAACTCGACATTGACCAGCCGCTCTCGGTCGATCCGCTCGCTGCGCACCGCGGCCGCGTCGAGGCGCCCGGTCTTGCCATTGAGCCCGGTGATGTCGCAGAAGACGTCGTACAGCGGCACCAGCGCGTAGCCGAAGGCGAACATGGCGACGCTGATCAGTGCCAGGCGGGTGCCGAGCCGGCGGTTGGCGGCGCGCCGCGCCCGCGGATCGATCGCCGTGTCGCTCATGTCGCGGCCATCCGGCTCACTTCACCTGCGGCGGGGTGGTGAAGCTGTGGTAGGGCGGCGGCGAGCTGAGCGTCCACTCCAGCCCGTGCGCCCCCTCCCAGACGCTGTCGCTGGCCTTGGCACCGCCGCGCACGCACTTGATCACCAGCACCAGCAGCAGCAGCTGGGAGAAACCGAACATGAACGCGCCGATCGACGACAGCATGTTGAAGTCGGCGAACTGCAGCGCGTAGTCCGGGATCCGCCGCGGCATCCCGGCCAGCCCGGTGAAGTGCATCGGGAAGAAGGTCAGGTTGACGCCGATCACCGACAGCCAGAAGTGCCAGTTGGCCAGGCTCATGCTGTACATGTTGCCGGTCCACTTCGGCAGCCAGTAGTAGACCCCGGCGATGATCCCGAACACCGCCCCGGGCACCAGCACGTAATGGAAGTGGGCGACCACGAAATAGGTGTCGTGGTACTGGAAGTCGGCCGGCACGATGGCCAGCATCAGCCCGGAAAACCCGCCGATGGTGAACAGCACCACGAACGCCAGCGCGAACAGCATCGGCGGCTCGAAGGTCAGCGACCCGCGCCACATGGTCGACACCCAGTTGAACACCTTCACCCCGGTGGGCACGGCGATCAGCATGGTCGAGTACATGAAGAACAGTTCGCCGGCGACCGGCATGCCGACCGCGAACATGTGGTGCGCCCAGACGATGAACGACAGCCCGGCGATCGAGGCGATGGCGATGATCATCGAGGTGCGGCCGAACAGCGGCTTGCGCGCGAACGCCGGAATGATCTCGGAGACGATGCCGAACGCCGGCAGGATCATGATGTAGACCTCGGGATGGCCGAAGAACCAGAACACGTGCTGGAACATCACCGGGTCGCCGCCGCCCGCGGCATCGAAGAAACTGGTGCCGAAATGGCGGTCGGTCAGCAGCATGGTCACCGCGCCGGCGAGCACCGGCATGGCCGCGATCAGCAGGAACGCGGTGATCAGCCACGACCAGACGAACAGCGGCATCTTCATCATGGTCATGCCGGGCGCGCGCAGGTTGAGGATGGTGGCGATGATGTTGATCGCGCCGAGGATCGACGAAATGCCCATCATGTGGATCGACAGGATGAAGAAGTCGGTGCTGGCCGGGGCGAAGGTGCTCGACAGCGGCGCGTAGAAGGTCCAGCCGAAGGCCGGCGCGCCGCCCTCCATGAACAGCGTGCTGAGCAGGGTGGTGAAGGCGAACGGCAGGATCCAGAAGCTCCAGTTGTTGAGCCGCGGAAAGGCCATGTCGGGCGCGCCGAGCATCAGCGGAATCTGCCAGTTGGCCAGGCCGACGAAGGCCGGCATCACCGCGCCGAACACCATGATCAGCCCATGCATGGTGGTCATCTGGTTGAAGAAGTGCGGATCGACCAGCTGCAGCCCGGGCTGGAACAGCTCGCTGCGGATCACCAGCGCCATGGTGCCGCCGACCAGCAGCATCAGGAAACTGAACCACAGGTAGAGCGTGCCGATGTCCTTGTGGTTGGTGGTGAACAGCCAGCGGGTGATGCCGTAGGGCTTGCCGTGGTGGTCGTCGTGCTGCAGTTCCTGGGACGTGACACTCATGGTCCGGGCTCCTGGGGGCCGAAGGGGGGGGCGCAGGGCATCAGCGTGCCGCCTTGACCTGCGCCGGCTGGACCGCGTCACCGGCACGGTTGCTCCAGGCGTTGCGCTCGTAGGTGATCACCGCCGCGAGGTCGGCGTCGTTCAGCTGCGGACCGAACGCCTGCATGGCGGTGCCGGCCTTGCCGTGGAGGACGATGTCGAGATGCGCGTCCAGCGGACCGGTGGCCAACGCGCTGCCGTCGAGCGCCGGGAACGCGCCGGGCAGGCCCTGGCCGTTGGCCTGGTGGCAGGCGGCGCAGGCGCGGGTATAGACCGCGGCGCCGTGCTCCATCAGCCGCTCCATGGTCCAGGTCTCGGTGGCCGCCTGCGCGGCGGCGACCTGTTCCTGCTGCTGCGTGGCGACCCATTGCGTGAAGTCGGCTTCGCTGCGGGCATCGATGACCACCGGCATGAAGCCGTGGTTGACGCCGCACAGTTCGGCGCACTGGCCGCGGTAGATGCCCGGCTCATCGACGGTCGCCCAGGAGGCGTTGATGAAGCCCGGTACGGCATCGCGCTTGACCCCGAGGTCGGGCGACCAGAACGAGTGGATGACGTCGTTGGAGGTGATCAGGAACCGGATCTTCTTGTTGACCGGCACCACCAGCGGGTTGTCGACCTCGAGCAGGTAGTGTTCGCCCTTCGCCGCCTGGTTGCTGATCTGCTCCTGCGGGGTGGTCAGGTTGCTGAAAAAGCCGATGTCGTGGTCGAGGTAGTCGTATTTCCACTTCCACTGGTAGCCGGTGACCTGGATGGTGATGTCCGGGTCGCCGCTGTCCTCGATCGCCAGCAGGGTGCGCGTCGCCGGAATCGCCATGCCGATCAGGATCAGGAACGGGACCACCGTCCACACCACCTCGACGGTGAGGTTTTCGTGGAAGTGTGCCGCCTTGGCCCCGGCCGCCTTGCGGTGCCTGAAAATCGAATAGAACATGGCGCCGAACACGACCACGCCGATCACCACGCAGATCCAGGTGATCAGCATGTGCAGGTCGTAGATGTCGCGGCTGATGGTGGTGACACCCTGGCGCATGTTCACCGACGACTGCGCCAGCGTCACCGCGGGGAGCAGGGTCGCGGCGGCGAGGAAGAGGCGGCTGGCCATACCCACGGATGCCATCATTGCAGGACCTTTCTGACAGTTGGGCGCGCAAGCAGGTGCCGTCCAGCGCGCGACCCGGGCGCCGTTGCACGCAGTGTTGGGGCGGTCCGCTCCGGCGGCGAATCTCGGGAAATGGCGGCAAGGGAAACGAAGAGCGGCAGGAAGAACCGGTAGTGCGGAGACGCCGATCTCTTCATTAAAGTCACTCCTCTGGCCGTGCAGACGACCCGGCGCCAACGCGCGCAGGCAGCGAAAGCATGGCTGGAGTCTAGGCAGGTGGCATTACGGCGTCGACCGGTGGAAGCGACTTTACTGCGTTAGATCAAATTGTATCTGCAGCAAGGCCGCTATATGCCGCCGCCCGGTCTTCCGGGTCAGGCGCCGGCCGGCGGTCGCAACGGACGCAGCGCGCGGTAGCAGACGACCAGGAACAGCAACCCGGCGAGCAGCGACAGCAGCCCACCGAATTCGCGCAGCCAGAGCGCGGCGGCGCTGCCGCCAGTGACGTCGGCGGTGTCGCCCAGTCCCGTCCAGGCGCGGCCGGCGAGATGGAGCAGCTGGCCGGCGGCGTAGGCCAGCAGCTGTCCGTGCGCCAGGCGCGGGGCCGCGTCGCGCCGGCCGAGTCGCGGCAGCAGGTGGTAGGTGAGCCCCATCAGCGCCACCGTGGTGCCGGCGACCAGCGCGTGATAGCGCACCGCCACCAGCGCCTCCAGGCCGAGCAGCGACCAGCCGAAGGCGACGGCGAACAGCAGCAGCGACGCCCCCAGGGCGGTGCGCGCCGGGCGCTCGGCGACGCCGGCGCGCGGCCCGGCCAGCAGGCCGGACAGCAGCAGCAGGCCGAGCGGCACGGCCGGCCACAGGCCGCCCCAGCGCGTCAGCACGGTGAACAGCACGCGCTGTTCGGCCGAACCGGCGACGAACATGATCTCGATCAGCGGCACGCCGACCAGCGGCAGCACGCCGCTCAGCAGCAGCAGGGTCGCCAGCCGCGGCCCGCCGTACGGACGCAGGCCGCTGCCGGCGGCGAGCCAGACCCAGGCGGTCAGCGCCAGCGCCGTGTAGGCGAACTGCAGCACGTGGCCGACCGGCCAGAACAGGAGCGCGTAGCGCAGCGCCGGGTCGCCGACCGCCGGCAGCTTCAGGCCGGTGCGCAGCGCGGTGAACGCCGCCAGCAGCGTGGCCACCGCCGCCAGCAGCAGCCCGGCCGCGACCGGGCTGCGGTGGGCCGCTTCCAGCCCGGCCTGCAGGCAGAAGAAGGCGCGCACGCTGAGGCCCGCGGCGAACAGCAGCAGGCCGCCGAGAAACAGCGGGCTGGTGAGCAGCGGCAGCTGGACCTCCGGCAGCGCCACGCCGCCGCCGGTGAACGGCGCCACCGCGATCAGGCCCACGCCGGCGACGGCCAGCGCGAACAGCCGCCGATCCCAGGCCGCGTGCGGGCCGTCGCGCAGCGACCACAGCAGGCCGGCGCAGGCGAGGAACCAGACCGGTTCCGCGAGCTCGACCTGGGCGACGCGCAGGCGGTCACCGGCCGGCAGCCACGCCGGCGCCCCGGGCAGTCGCGCCCACCACAGCAGCAGCGCATAGAGGCCAGCGCCGGCCAGCGCCGCCAGCCCGAGCAGCAGCCAACGTCGGGCCGCGGGCAGGTGTGTTGCCGGCACGGCCAGGGTCCACGCGCTAGAATGCGCGGGCTCCGCCGCTGCCACGGGTCGGTTTTCCATGGGCGCCATTGTAAGCATCAAACACCTGCGCCGGTCGGCGCTGCTGCTGACCGTCCTCGCCCTGGGCGTGGTCACCCTCGGCGCCTACGTGCGCCTCTCCAACGCCGGTCTCGCCTGCCCCGACTGGCCCGGCTGCTACGGCCAGCTGACGGTGCCCCGGGCCGAGAGCCTGGCCGCCGACGACCCGCGCCTGCTGCAGCGCCCGCTGGAACCGGCCAAGGCGTGGAAGGAGATGGTCCACCGCTACCTGGCCGCGACCCTCGGCCTGGGCATCCTCGGCATCGCCGCCGTGGCGGTGCACCGGCGCGGCCTGGGGGGCGCCCGGTTGCCGCTGGCGCTGGTGCTGCTGGTCGTGTTCCAGGGGCTGCTCGGCATGTGGACGGTGACCCTGCTGGTCAAGCCGGCGGTGGTCACGCTGCACCTGCTCGGCGGCCTGGCGACCACCGCCCTGCTCTGGTGGCTGGCGCTGCGCGAGGGCGGCGACCGCGGCTACCACCCCGCGCCCGACTGGCTGCGCAGTTGGGTCTGGCTGGCGCTTGGCGTGGTCGTGGTGCAGATCGCCCTCGGCGGCTGGACCAGCACCAACTACGCCGCGCTCGGCTGCACCGAGTTCCCGACCTGCCTCGGCGGCCGCTACCTGCCGCCGGCCGACTACCGCGAGGCGTTCGTGCTCTGGCGCGGCACCGGCACCAATTACGAGTTCGGCATCCTCGACGCCGAGGCGCGCACCGCCATCCACCTGGTCCACCGCATCGGCGCGCTGGTGTCGCTGGCGGTGCTCGGCGGTCTGGCGCTGGCGCTGCTGGCGCGCCCGGCGCTGCGCGGGCCGGGGCTGCTGCTCGGCCTGCTGCTGCTGGCCCAGATCGGGCTCGGCATCGCCAACGTGGTCGGCGGCCTGCCGCTGGTGACGGCGGTGGCGCACAACGGCAACGCCGCGCTGCTGGTGCTGACGCTGCTGGCGGCGCTGCACCGGCTGCGCAGCGCCTACAAGAGCACGTTTTCCTGAGCCGGAGTCAACGGCCCGTCCGTGCTAGTGTACTGCTTCACTCTTGGAGGCACATTCAGCGAGTTGCTGGCCGGTCAGCTGCAAGGCGCGCTTGTGCAGGAATGGCAGGGTCCTTTCAAGCA
>Ga0326597_10000984_pt1 | contig 47660 bp, 44 predicted proteins | sample RVTome_12_FD_203789 | JGI IMG/M metagenome (GOLD analysis project Ga0326597, IMG submission 203789) | Soil microbial communities from uranium-contaminated site in the Upper Colorado River Basin, Wyoming, United States - RVT100D185 | ecosystem: Environmental > Terrestrial > Soil > Contaminated >...
AAGCAGCGTAGGCATGGATGAAAACAAGATCCGCCGTTATGTGGAATATCAAGGACGAAAGGATTCAGATCAGCTCCGTATGGAGCTGTAACGGTAAGCACCCCGGCTTTAGCCGGGGGAATCTATTTTTATTACCCCGTTATATGTGTAGCTGTATACTTTGGTTGTATGGATTACCAGAGTCGTTGGTAATATTTATGAAACAAAGGTTATTGCAGCGTGAAGGAACCAACTTACATAACGGTGGATAACCCGTTCCAGCATGAGTCCGTGGAAATGGTCAGCCGTTTTCTGGATATGTTATGGATGGAGAGGGGCTTGAGTGAAAATACCCTGTCTGCCTATCGCAGTGATCTTCTGGCCTTTGCGCGCTGGTTGAACCACAAAGGTGTCAGGCTTGAAGAGGCCCAGGATGCGGATTTGCGGGATTATCTGGGCAGCTTTACACAGCCTTCTGCAAGGACACTGGCCAGGCGTTTATCCAGCCTGCGTCGCTTTTACAAATATTTTGTTCGCGAAGGCCAGATGCAACATGATCCCAGTGCGCGGGTCGAATCCCCGCGTATCGGCAGGCCGCTACCGAAATCATTGACTGAATCCGATGTCGAGTCCTTGCTCAATGCGCCGGATATCAATTCACCCCTGGGACTACGCGACAGGGCCATGCTGGAAGTCCTGTATGCCACAGGTTTGCGGGTATCCGAATTAATCGGATTAACGCTCACTCAAATTAACCAGAGACAGGGAGTAGTGCGTGTTACCGGCAAGGGTAACAAGGAGCGACTCGTTCCACTGGGCGCGGAATCACTGGACTGGTTACAGCGTTATCTGCATGAAGGGCGGCCGGAGATTGTCAAACACAGGCCCACCGATGCCCTGTTCACTAACCGGCTCGGTACAGCTATGACCAGGCAGGCCTTCTGGTATTTGATCAAACGCCATGCACAGGCAGCCGGAATATCCAGGTCACTGTCACCCCATGTCCTGCGCCATGCTTTTGCGACCCATTTGCTCAATCACGGTGCGGATTTAAGGGTAGTGCAGATGTTGTTGGGACACAGTGATATTTCGACCACCCAGATTTATACCCATGTGGCCCGTGAAAGACTGAAAAGCCTCCATGCCCAGCACCATCCAAGGGGGTGAGGTGGATAAAGACGAATGTCCGGTGAACATTCGTCTCACCGAACGCCCGCACACGGAAGTGCGGGCCGGGGTTTCATGCGAAGCAGGAAAGCGCAGCATAGAAACAGCCGGAGTAAGGAAAAGACACTTAACGTGTCTTTTGGATGCAATACTTCCCTGTATTGCACCCTTCGGGCAGCAAAGCTGCCAAAATCTGTTCCAGACAGATTTTTCCCGGCGACAAATTCAAATGGATTGAATTTGGACAGCGTAGCTGCCCATCGGGCGAACTCCAGGGATGGAGTGAGTCAGCGCCAAGTGAACGGAAATGTATCACCATATGGTGGCGGATAAAAAACTATCCAAATATAATCAGCCAGCATGTTAAAAACATGCTGAAAAAGGATAAATTACACATGCAAAGGACTAAGATTCCCACGCTGATACTTTACCTTGTGTTTGTTCCTTTAATAACAACCGCAGCAGTTTATAAATGGGTAGATGAACATGGCCAGACCCATTATGGCGAGAAACCCCCTGATGCAGATGCGCAAAAAGTACAAATCAGGGAGGTGACTGTTGATAAATCGATAGATATACATAATCAACAACGTGAAAAATTACTGCGTATCTATGAAGAAGAACGTAATTTAAAACAGGAAGAGAAGCTTGAAGCTGAAAAATTAAAAGCAGAAAGAGAACAACATTGTCAAAATCTGGAAAATGAATTAATTAAATATCAACAAGGTGGCCATGTTTACTATGATCTGGATGAAAAAGGTGAACGCATATATTTATCAGAAGCAGAGCTGTCTGCTCACATGAAAAAATTACATAAAGATTATGACAAGTACTGTAAATAACCGCATGGGGATTGATGCCTATCCAAATTTACCCGTTTTCATCATCTGGAGGCATAACCGAATATATTTCTTCCAGGGTAGTGAGTCCTTCCGCAATTTTTTGCGCGCCACTGATACGCAGTACCCGCATGCCTTGTTTGAGCGCCGCTGATTTTATCTGTTCCAGGCCCGCATTCACCGAGATTAACTGCCGTATTGTGTTATCAACCGGCAGGGCCTCGTAAATACCGATGCGGCCACGATAACCGGTATGGCGGCATTCATCACATCCAACCGGTTTATAGGTGTTTTCCGGCAATTTCAACCTGGTTGGCGCCACCAGTTTATTCCAGACCTCTTTTTCCAATGCAGCAGGTTGTTTGCAATGTGGGCACAAGGTCCTGATCAAGCGTTGTGCCATCACACCGAGCAGGGTGGCACCGATCAGGAAGGGTTGTGCGCCGATGTCGATCAGGCGGGTAATGGACGTGGGGGCATCGTTGGTGTGCAGGCTGGACAGCACCAGGTGTCCGGTGAGGGCTGCCTGGATGGCGATTTCAGCAGTTTCATAATCACGAATCTCGCCGACCATGATGATGTCCGGATCCTGTCTCAGCAAGGTCCTGACACCGGCGGCGAAATTGACACCGATATTCGATTGTACCTGCAGCTGGTTAAACTCTGAATCCACCATTTCTATCGGGTCTTCAATCGTGCAGATATTGAGTTCCGGTCTGGCAAGAAATTTCAGTGCAGAATATAACGTTGTTGTTTTTCCGGACCCGGTCGGTCCTGTAACCAGGATGATCCCATGTGGGTGATCAGTCATTTTATTCCAGCATTTCTGATCATATTTTGAAAAACCAAGTTCGGTGAAATTCTTCAACAGCATTTCGGGATTGAATATGCGGATGACCAGTTTTTCACCAAAGGCCGTGGGCATGGTGGATAGGCGCATTTCCACTTCACCCCCTGAAGGTGTCTTGGTTTTGATGCGACCATCCTGCGGGCGGCGTTTATCCGTAACGTCCATGCGGCCCAGTGTTTTCAACCGGCTGGCAATCGCGCCCATGATTACTATCGGAAAGTCATGGACCTGTTGCAGCTTGCCATCAATACGAAAACGGACCTTGCCTTTTTCACGCCGGGGTTCCAGGTGGATATCACTGGCTCGTTGTTCAAAGGCATACTGCAGTAGCCAGTCCACTATGCTGACAATATGCCGGTCATTGGCGTCCGGCTCGCCCATTTTGCCGACTTCGACCAACTGCTCAAAGTTCTGGATTTTGGATATGGTTTCATTGCCTTTGCTTTTAACTGCGCCGAATATGGATTTGCTGATGCCATAGAATTCGACCAGGTAACGTTCAATGTCTTTAGGATTGGCAATCACCCGGGAGATTTTAAGATTGACGATACGTGAGAGTTCATTCTCCCAGCCGGTAATAAAGGGCTCACAGGTGGCGACAATTAGTTCCTTGGCATGTAAATCTACCGGCAAAATATTCAGGTTGGTGGCGTAGGCCTGGGATACTGTCTGGGTGACCTTGTTGACATCGATCTTAAGCGGGTCTATCCGCATGTAGGGATACCCGGTCTTTTCTGCCAGCCATTGGGTCAACCGTTCCAGTGTCAACGGATAGGCTGGGCTGATGTTGCTGCGCAGAGCCTGTTCGGCGATTAAAATAAGTGGATTGACCGTATTATCCGGTTTGGGGATCAGTTTAACGAGTTGCGCCTGTTGTTGTTCAGACAAAATACCGTCTTGAACCAACTGGTGCAGAACATAGCTAAAATCCAGCTTTTCTTCGGCGGCCAAAATGGTTGCGGATCGAGTCATAGTGATTTTCAGGACTATATGATTACTGACACAGGCATTGTATCGCCGTTTTTAAAAATTATAATTAAATTATTGCGGGGAACATACAAACATAGCTTTTGTCTGATAACATGCTGAACTGAGTATAGTTTAGATCAACTGTTTTTAGAGGATTTTTGATGAGAAAACTGAATTACCTGCTGACAATGATTCTATGTTGTTTGGCTTTTTCTGGATATGCAGAGAGCACCGCTGATGCTGAAAAAAATATCAGGCATACCCTGCAGCAACTGGCCCCCGATGACACAATTACGAGAATCGGACCCACCCCTTTCGAGAATCTGTACGAAGTTATAATGGGGCCAAGTGTAATCTATATGTCTGGTGATGGCCGGTTCATCATGAAGGGTGATTTATACGATATGCAGGAGCACCAGAATATCAGTGAAAATGAGAGGCAACTGGCTCGCAAGGCAATTTTTTCAAGTCTCAGTGCTAATGAATATATTGAATTCAGCCCGGAAAACCCTGAACACATCATTTATGTATTCACGGACATCGATTGCGGTTATTGCCGTAAATTGCATCATGATGTCCCTGTTCTGAATAAAAATGGTCTGGCTGTCAGGTATCTGGCCTATCCCCGGACTGGTATTGGTTCAAGCTCATACAGCAAGCTGGAAGCGGTCTGGTGTGCAGAAGACCGCCAACAGGCAATGACTGATGCCAAAAATGGTAAAAATGTAGTTTCCAAACAGTGTTCGAATCCGGTTGCAAATGAATATGAACTGGGGCAGAAGTTTGGTTTAAGGGGTACGCCCGCTATCTATAAGGCAAACGGTGAGGAACTTTCCGGTTATATCCCACCGGATGATCTCCTGAATACAGTAAAAAACTGATTCAGTTTTTTATATTCCGGCAACTCCCTGTATAACTGCAGTTGTTATACTGCCATCTTCTTCAGTGTGCTCAATTTTGACCGGCATGTATTTTAATTCAGGGGCAAACCAGAAAACCAGTTTCCTTGTGTCATTCGGCTTGGTGTTTTGTACTTTTATTGTATTCAGGTCACCAAGCGGTGTGTTTACTTTCTCTTCACCCATACGATCGAAATTATAGATCTGCATACTTTTGCCACCATCTGCAATCATGTAACTTTTCGGGAAATGACCATTTTGCAAGTCACGCATAATCGCATACTGATACAGCAGCTTATCAAGTACGCCTGACTCAAGCGGCGTTTCCCTTGTTTTATTTTTCACCCGGCTGGTAATCAGGTTATTGTCCCAGTCGAAATGAATCATTACCTCGCGATCTTTTTTACCCGTGCGCACATAGGAATAGTCCAGTGGATATATTTGCCGTTCTATCACTCGCCATTGTGATTGCTCCACAATATGATCGTCACGGAATACTGCTGCCAGACCCACCGTCCGGCTTTCCGATCGATATATATACTCATCATTACCGGTCATGCTGATACTACGTTCTGTTTCACCTACCTCCATGCCGCTGTAATAGAGCTTGTAAGTCGCCTTGAATGACGGTGGCACCTGTTCATCAGCCACGACAGCGAGAGAAGCCAGAAGCGTGGTAAAGAGAATATATTGTTTAAATATCTGCATAGTCAGATTTTTGACATTATCATTATGCTAAGATTCCCTGATAGTATAAATTATCAGGTTTCGCATTAAAGAGAAACGTATACAAATAACTCCATGAAACTAACCTTTGTTCCTGATAGCCAGGCAAATATATTAGTCGTCGGTGATGTTATCCTGGACCGTTACGTCCATGGGGAAACCACGCGCATATCACCGGAAGCGCCCGTTCCGATCGTTCTGGTTAATCATACGGAAGAACGGCCGGGAGGTGCTGGCAATGTGGCCTTGAATATATCCAGACTGGGACTCGGCGTTTCACTTGTTGGATTAACTGGAGAGGATGCAGCGGCCGATACCCTGGACAAAGTATTGTCAAAATATGGCGTTGATTGCCAGTTCGTAAAACAAACCGGGTTCCCGACCATTACAAAATTGCGTGTTTTGAGCCAGCACCAACAGCTTATACGTCTGGATTATGAAGCACATTCAGACCTGGCAGATACCGATTGTTTGTTTGAACATTTTAAAAAACACATAATGCGTGCAGAAACGGTAGTCTTGTCAGATTATGCCAAGGGCAGCCTGAAAAATGTACAGGCTTTTATTGCAGATTGTAATTCCAGCGGGAAGAGAGTTCTGGTCGATCCGAAAGGAAATGATTTTATGCGTTATAAAGGGGCGAGTTTACTGACTCCTAACCTCAAGGAATTCGAGACTATAACAGGGCCTTGCAATGATATTGCCGACATTGTAAACAAGGGAATGAAATTGTGTGATGAACTGGATCTGGATGCATTATTGATTACGCGGGGCGAACACGGCATGACATTGATTAGTCCGGAGGCTGAACCAATTCATCTTGCCGCCGAGGCAAGAGAAGTATTTGATGTGACCGGGGCAGGGGATACCGTTATAGCAACCATGGCCGCTGCATTGGCTTCGGATTATGACTATGCCGAGGCGGCTGAATTTGCAAATCGTGCAGCGGGCCTGGTCGTTGCCAAGCTTGGCGCCGCAAGTGTCACTGTGGATGAACTGAATGATGCTATATCTGCTGTAAACAGGGAAAAAACAGGGATCGTCACTGAATCAGAACTGACGCATATTGTGAATCATATCCGCGCCAAAGGGGAAAGCATTGTCATGACCAACGGTTGTTTTGATATCCTGCATGCCGGTCATGTGAGTTATTTGCAACGGGCCAAACAGCTGGGTGATTATCTTATCGTGGCAATCAATGATGATGATTCCGTGAGCCGCCTGAAAGGCAAGGGAAGGCCGGTTAATTCGCTTGAACACCGCATGGCAGTCCTGAATGCACTTAAACCGGTTGATTGGGTTATTTCCTTCACGGAGGACACACCTGAACATCTGGTTACTGAAATTAATCCGGATATCCTGGTAAAGGGTGGGGATTATAAACCTGACCAGATTGCTGGTGCCAAAGCTGTTCTGAAGAATGGAGGAAAAGTAGAAATCATTCCATTACTGGATGGATGTTCAACTTCTCAAATTCTTGATGCCGCACAATCAAGAGGAAAATCCAGCTAATGATTATCGTTACCGGAGGTGCCGGATTTATAGGCAGCAATCTTGTACTTGGTCTGAATGCCATTGGACGGGATGATATCCTGGTTGTGGACGATCTGACTGATGGCACCAAATTCAGGAATCTGAAGGATTGCCGGATTATGGATTATCTGGACAGAGAGCAACTAATTACAGCACTGGTGAATAAAAAACCGTTCAGGGAAAAAATCGATGTAATATTTCATCAGGGTGCTTGTTCCACGACAACGGAGTGGGACGGACGTTATATGATGCAGAACAACTATGAATATTCAAAGCAGTTACTGCATTATTGCCTTGAAAATGCCATCCCCTTTATTTATGCATCCAGCGGTTCAGTTTACGGGGTAAATGAAAAATTCCGTGAAGTTGAAGAGAATGAGGCCCCGGTGAATGTTTACGGCTATTCAAAATATATGTTTGATAACTATGTACGCAGGGTTGCAAAAAATGCAAACAACCAGGTTGTCGGATTAAGATATTTTAATGTATACGGCCCGAGGGAAACGCATAAACTATCCATGGCCAGCGTGGCATATCATTTCAACCGGCAATTATTGTCTTCCGGAAAAGTTAAACTTTTCCGAGGTAGTGGTGATTTTGCTGATGGGGAACAACGTCGTGACTTTATTCATGTGGACGATGTGGTAGCGGTAAATCTCTGGGTTTTTCAGCATCCGGGACCACCGGGTATATATAATGTCGGTACCGGCAAAAGCCGGAGTTTCAACGAAATTGCCAGGGCTGTGATCAAATGGCATGGGAAAGGCCAGATAGAATATATTGATTTTCCCGAAAACCTTAAAAACAGCTATCAAAGTTTTACCGAGGCAAATATCGATTTGTTAAGAAATGCCGGCTACAAACAGGGATTCATATCGTTGGAAGAAGGAATCGATCAATACCTGAATTGGCTGAATAATTGACTGACAAAATTGATAATCAGCAATCTTTTTTACGATTGTTATATTCTGCAGTTCTTTATGTATTAATTCCTTTTGTGGTGTTTCGATTGTTATTCTATGCAATTCGAAATCCGGCATATCGTAAACGTATACATGAAAGATTTGGTTTTGTTAAGAAACCGGACAGCAGTCTGCCGGTCATCTGGATACATGCCGTATCGGTAGGTGAGGTCCATGCTGCCAGACCATTAGTGGACCAGATTATCCGGTCTTATCCGCATTATCAGCTACTGATCACAACGATGACACCGACGGGGGCTGAAGCGGTTCATAATCATTTCGGGGACAGGGTTTTGCATTGTTTTATCCCCTATGATTTGCCCGATGCTGTCAATCGTTTCATAGTACGAATCAGGCCGGCTTTATTGGTCGTGATGGAGACCGAGATCTGGCCTAATCTATTTTATTATTGCAGGCTAAATGACATTCCCGTGGTTATTGCAAATGCAAGGATGTCGGAAAAATCATATGCAGGGTACAAGCGTCTGGCCGGATTAACACGTGATACATTATCGAAAGTTTCGTATGTCATTGTACAAGCCCAGGTAGATGCAGAACGCCTCGTTTCTCTGGGCGCTGACAAGAACATGGTTACAGTTTCAGGAAGTATCAAATTTGATATTGAAATCCCGGAGGAGATTAGAAAACGGGGTTTGTTGCTGCATCAGGATATATTTCATAACCGACCGGTCTGGATTGCTTCCAGTACCCACGCAGGCGAAGAACAAATCATCCTGTCTGCACTTGGTAGTATTTTGCAACAGCACCCAAATTGTCTTTTAATCATCGCCCCGCGACATCCTGAGCGATCAAACATAATTGCTGAATTATCTAACAAATCAGGATTTCCCACAGTCAGAAAAAGTCAGGGACAAAAAGTTGATGATCAGGTCAAGGTCTTCCTCCTCGATACACTGGGGGAATTACCGGAATATTATGCGGCTTCAGATATTGCATTCGTCGGCGGCAGTCTGGTCCCTCATGGTGGACATAATATGCTGGAGCCTGCATGTCTGGGTGTACCGGTGATTACCGGCCCGAATAACCACAACTTTTCTGAAATTTCCGCTATGTTGCAACATAGCGGGGCTGCATGGCTAGTAAAGGGGGTCGAAGAACTGGCACATCGGGTAAATCTACTGCTCACTGACAAGCATTTGCGTCATGATGCCGGGGAAAAAGGCAGAAAACTGGTACAAGAAAACCGCGGCAGCATCCATCGTTTGATGGATATACTCCATCCATACCTGAAAGCTAATCTAACCCACGGTATTAACGAATCTGATTAAACAGCAAACAATATGATATCGGGACTTCGCAGGCACGTATTATACAGTTAAAACACGCTGGATTATGATTCTGTTTTTATTTCGTGGGTTGAACTGAAATTATTATTTTTGGTGTCAATACCCTTGACCGTTATAATGCCCGCCTTGTCAGGGACAAAATAAAACCGGAACGCCGGATCCATACTGACACTGAAGGTAAGTACTGCTTTGAGCACAGGTTCACCATTAAAATCAATTTCCAGTTCTTTTACAAAATGTGGTGGTGGCATCACGCGCGAACCTATTTTCAACGGTGCCATACCGGTAATATTCGGGTGTCGTATTTTAAGTTGCATGAGGTTTGGTTGTCCGAACGCAATGTCACCTATCGTGTTCATTTTCATCGTTCCAAGCAGTTTCACTGATTCCGCCATGCTGGCAGGAGGAGGTGCTGAACAGGCGCCTTTTGCGCGCACAAAACTCTTGGTCATATACAATTCACCTGTATTCATTTCGGCAATGGCCCTTACGTAACTGAAATCATCAACACGTATACGCATCGCCAGATCGGCCTTGCCGCTATGCGGGGTAAATTCAAAGATTCCCACCAGTGGCAGTGGATTTTTATCTACAAAAATATGGATCTTCTTTATGTAGTGTTCCGCTGTTTGTGGAATTTTAGTATGTAAAGATATAGGGACTATCGTTGCATCTTCTGCGGTATATGGGGCCTTGATTTCGATAATGTCCTGGCCGGTGCCTTCAATGATTTCCCTGTCCTTAAAATTGGCCGGTTTCAAATTTTCAATCCAGACCTTATCTGACAGTTTTTCCCGGTAATCAGCGGGTGCAACATCCGCCAGGGCTATTGTTGTGAATATAGCCAGGATAACGACCATCTGCAGTTGGTTTAAACCCCTGTTATTAAAAGGCAACTTCATCATCACTTCCTCCACCATATACAGTTAACTGCGCATATTAACATATAATAGTATTATGATATGTCAATTATTTGCTATCGTATAATTACTGATTATTTAACTATTGGAAAACAAACGTTCAACAGGGTTCAATTAAAGTTGACGGATGAACAGGAATTTTGGGGTATGGTGGTATATATACTATGGGGTAGTTTGGACATAATTATCATCTAAACAACCTTATGAAGGTTATGTAAATGTATGATAAATAGTTATAATAACTGTATTAAATACTGCCGCCATTGTACTGTGGCCGGGGACTTTACTTGCGTGTGGTAATTGAATTGCCTAGAATTGGCTTTGATGTTTTAGAACATGATTAATATCTCCACGGAAATAGGTGAATTTTCTACTTCTTTCAAAGCGATAAATTTGTTTGAAGTCGCTCTAATTACAGATATAATCTTGAACCAGCATCCGAGTACATTCTTGGTTACAATTTAAGCATAACTAATTGTTACTAATGAGTCTTGTAAGGGAATAATAACGCAGGCGATATATCAGGCGATATATGTAAAAATAATAAATGTATATACTAAGCAAACGATATTCTGATTCCTTTTTTCCATGCAGTGCACAGGCGCTCGCCTTGATAAATATTAAATCTGTCCCACCCGAATACAATTATTCGAATTCAATTTCAAACTCTCTGCGGCTTTTTGATCTCGAGGCTTCAGTGAGTTTCCATAAGTAGAAGAGATCAAGCACATGATCAACTAATAATAGAGGAGGAGGTCATGAGTAAATTATCATTAAGTAAATGGCTAATAGCCGCTCTGGCCGTAATGGTATCGGTGCCGTCATTTGCGAACGATGAAGTTCGTAAGCTGACAGAAAATCCGAACTATTGGGCTTATCCTGGCGGCAACTACAACAACACGCGTTATAGTGAATTGAAGCAAATCACTAATCAGAACGCTGCTAGCGTGGTTGCAGCTTGGACGTTCTCAACTGGACGTCTGCAGGGTCATGAAGGTGGACCGTTGGTCCTGCCACCCAGTGCAACTGGACTGGCAACAGATCATCTGTATATCCATTCTTCATTCCCGAATGATGTCTTTGCTATCGATCTTGATACATTGAACATCACCTGGTATTTCGAGCCACAACAGGACGAGGCTGAAACAGTCCCCGTTATGTGTTGTGACATCGTTAACCGTGGTCTTTCATACAGCATGGGCCAGATTTATCTGCAGCAAGCAGATACCACTCTGGTTGCACTGGATGCCAAGACTGGTGCTGTGAAGTGGAAAGCAGAAAATGGTCGTGACATCGGTTACGGTCCGGCGGCTGGTAATACCAATACCCACGCTCCGCATCCGATGAAAGACAAGATCATGACCGGTTGTTCCGGTGCTGAGTTTGGTGTGCGTTGCTGGATGGCCGCTTTCAATGCGAAAGACGGTAAACTGGCTTGGCGTGCATTCAGCATGGGCCCGGATTCTGACATCCTGTTTGATCCCAACAAGACCACATCAATGGGCAAACCGGTCGGCAAGGATTCATCCCTGAAGACCTGGTGTTCCAACGCTGACTGGAAAGCACCTTCTACAGGTCCTAACACCTGTAAAGGTCTGAGCGATCAGTGGAAAATCGGTGGTGGTTCCGTGTGGGGCTTTTGGCCAGCGGACTTTGAAGAGAACCTGATGTACTACGGTTCTGGTAACCCCGGTACCTGGAACCCGGTCGTGCGTCCTGGTGACAACAAGTGGTCCATGACCACCTTTGCCCGTGATATCGACACCGGTATGGCACGTTGGGCCTATCAGATGACCCCTCATGATGAGTGGGACTATGACGGCATCAACGAGCATATCCTGGTCGACATGAACGTCAAGGGTAAGATGACCAAGGCGGTAGTTCACTTCGACCGTAATGGTTACGGTTACACGTGGAACCGCATTACCGGCGAGTTGCTCGTGGCTGAGAAGTATGATCCGGCTGTTAACTGGTCCACGCATGTTGACATGAAGACCGGTTATCCGCAGACCCAGCCACAGTACAGCACCCACTTCAACGGTGAAGATGTTGTGTCCAAGGACGTTTGTCCTGCGGCTCTCGGTACCAAGGATCAGCAGCCTGCGGCTTACAGCCCGCGGACTGGCCTGTTCTATGTGCCGACCAACCACGTTTGTATGACATATGAACCTGTCAGCTATGCTGCTGGTGGTAACCAGTACACCGCTGGCCAGGCCTATGTTAATGCCAATCTGACCATGTATCCTGCAGGCGCTGTTTGTCCGGATTGCCCGAACAACAATGCCGCCAAGGACAACATGGGCAACTTTATTGCCTGGGACGCTGACAAGGGTAAGATCGTCTGGTCTATCCCTGAACAGTGGTCAGTCTGGAGTGGTGTGTTGGCTACAGCCGGTGATGTCGTGTACTACGGCACGCTGGATGCTTATGCCAAGGCTGTTGATGCCAAGACCGGTAAACTGCTGTGGAAGTTCAAAGTACCTTCCGGCATTATCGGCAACTTCAATACCTGGGCGCATAAAGGCAAGCAGTATGTTGGTGTACTCGCCGGTATCGGTGGGTGGGCTGGCGCTGTAGTTGCTATCCCTGGTTTGGCTGCAGCACCTGATACAGCTGCTCTTGGTGCGGTAGGCGGTTACAGAGCTCTTCTGAACTCCTCCCGTAACAGTGGCGTGTTGATGGTATTTTCACTGCCGTAATAAGTAAAAGCTTCAAAAACTAATACTGTTTGTTTTAGTAAGCATACCCCCGGCACCTTTAGGTGCCGGGGTTTTTTGTTAATAGTCAGGGTGTTTCTCACCAGCAGGAAACTAAAGAGTTCATTAAATAATTATCAGTTTTCATTCCTGTGTTTGAACTTTACCTGTTGAGAGCTGGTCATAAATCCACTATTAAATTTGTATGGATTTTTATGGCAGGCAGTGTTGATGTAATCATCGGAAATACATTGTATGATTATCAATATGAGGATCTTAAATTTACAATTATTGCAGTGATTATTCTGGTTATGACCCTGCTTTTAAAACTGATTAAAATCTAGCGGAGAAGGTAACAATGAAAACAACAAGATTATTGAAGGTGATTACAGCCTCCATTGCATTTTTTGCATCAGGTATTGCGTTGGCTGCCGATCATACAATTAATGCACAGGCCCGCGTTTTTGTTCCGGATATTATCTATATCCAGCCAGGAGACACTGTGGGCTGGATCAATATGACCTCACATAACTCGGCTTCAGTTGAGGGCTTGATTCCGGAAGGGGCAGAAGCCTGGCAAAGTCAACTGGGTGAAAATTTGAAGCTATCCCTGGACAAAGAGGGTGTCTATGGTTACGTTTGCCAGCCGCACATTGGTTTTGGCATGATGGGTGTGATAGTGGTGGGTAATCCGACTAACCTGGAAGCAGCAACAAAATATGCCCAGGAAAAATACACCGGTACACCGTTTGCCAGGCTCATCGGCAAACTGAAAAAAGTAAAGGCACCGTAATAATGTTTATTGATAAAAACCCCGGAATGTTCCTAAACAAGGCGTTGTTAACTAAATTATGCACATGGATACTGGTCACAATATCCATGTGTTTCCATGTCTTTGCTGATGAAACGGCAATACCACCGGTGTTGAAAGTCTGTGCTGATCCTTACATGCTTCCTTATTCCAATCAGGAAGAACAGGGATATGAAAACAAGATTGCTGAATTATTTGCCAAAAAGATGGGTGTGGAACTTGAATATACCTGGTTCCCCCAACGCATAGGATTTATACGCAACACGCTCACCGATGATGAAGATGGTGATGGTAAATTCAAATGCGATCTGGTAATAACAGTCCCGGACAAATTTGAACTGGCAGCAACGACAGAACCATATTACACCACGACGTATATGCTTATATTTGCAAAGGGCCGTGGTCTTGATGAAGTAACGAGTGCTGATATGTTTGCCGAGGTGGTGAAAGCAAAGAAGCCCGATTTGAAACTTGGCCTGGCTGACACGGGTCCCGCTCAAAATTGGGTACTCTATCAGGATTTGTTAGGGAATATGGTGCCTTACCAGGGGCAACCTGGAAATCCTAAATGGCATCCGGGCCAAAGGATGATAGAGGAACTGGTAGCAGGGAACATAGATGCGACCATAGCCTGGGGCCCGACCGCCGGTTATTATGCGAAGCAGTATAAAGATCAGCTGGAACTGGTATTGTTACCCTTGAGTGAAGACAAGGAGGGCAAGAATCCTGAACTAAGATTCAAATTCAGCCTTGCCATGGGCGTTCGGCATGCAGACAAGGAATGGAAAGCTAAAGTTAATCAGTTGATCAAGGAAAACAAGGAAGAAATAGATCAGATATTAATTGAATATGGTGTTCCTTTGATTAAATAGCTTATTACAAATATAAGAATTATAACTATGGCAAGATTATTTTTTACCCTATATCCCATTCTGTTTTTATTTTCACCTTCTGCATTTTCAGAAGCAGGTATTACCGAAGATAACGGTAAGCGCGAACTTACTCAGGAAGAGATTGATAGAAGTATTGGTCGCGTGGGTGAGGTTGAAGAACTTCCTGAAGGATTCAGTTTTTCAGACGCGGAAAATAAACTTTGGCTTGATGATCATTTGGCCAATATCGACCGCCCGGTGAGACTTTATTATGAATTTGTGAAATCAGGTTCCTATGAGGAAGGATTTACAGATGCAGTCTATCTGGACATTATCAAGATTAATGATGATGGTACTAAAAATACCACACTGGATTTTTTTACGGCAGCGAGAAAACAGGCTGTCAGTCCCGATAATGTGACGAATATCAGGGGTAACCCGGTATTAGCAATCTTTATGCAGGGCGATATCTATGAGATGAACCGTCTGACCGAAGGTAGTTGGCGGCATTTTCAGAAAATGATCAAGATCGCATTACGGGAAAAGGCAAGTGTTGAACCGGTAACCTTTGACTTTAATGGGAAACAGATAAAGGGCGAAAAAATCTCGTTCTCACCTTACTTGAATGATCCCCATCGCAATGATTTTCAGAAATTTGCAGATAAAACCTATGAATTTATCCTGTCAGATGATGTACCAGGAGCGTTGTATCAGATAAGAACTATCATTAAAAATTCCACTGACCCAGATAAAGGGCCTTTGGTAGAAGAAATTCTGACCCTGATTGAAACAATATATCAAAGCTAGTGTAAAGCATCTTCCTTGAATTTTTTCCTCCTTACAACCATATCATCTGTGCGTTTCCCCGGCTTAAGTCTTATAGCACAGAATTTGAATTCCGGGATCTTGCCATAAGGGTCCAGTGCGTCATTGGTAATCAGGTTGGCTGAAGCTTCACTGAAGCTGAACGGCATCATGACCACACCTTTCTGCATGTACTGATCGGCGCGGGTGGTGGCTGCAATCCTGCCGCGGCGTGATTCGATGACGAGTATATCGCCGGATTTCAGTCCGAATTTTTTCAGATCTTCGGGGTTAATCATCACGCATGGTCCCGGTTCGATGGCATCCAGCACGCGGGAATGTCGCGTCATGGTGCCAGTATGCCAGTGTTCAAGCTGGCGGCCGGTGACGAAAACAAACGGATAGTCTTCATCCGGCAATTCAGCGGCCTCGATATAATCCGCCGGGACAAAACGTCCCCGTCCATCATCGGTCGGGAAATTTCCATCCTTGAATATCACCGGCTGCCCGGGATCGCCTTCTTTTGTAAGTGGGTAAGTCAGTGACTCTTCTTTTTCCAGCCTGTCCCAGGTAATCCCGGCCATGTTGGGGACCGCTTTACGGATCTCTGCAAAGACATCTGCCGGCCCCTGGTATTGCCAGTCCAGGCCCATGCGCCGGGCTATTTCCTGAATGATCCAGAGGTCCTGGCGTGCATTCCCCGGTGGATCGATGGCCTGGCGGCCCAGTTGCACGCGCCGGTCGGTATTGGTGAAGGTGCCTGATTTTTCCGCGAAGGCCGAGGCCGGCAGTATGACATCGGCATAACTGCAGGTTTCGGTGAAGAAGATGTCCTGTATTACGAGATGATCTAGCATGGCGAGGGCTTCACGGGCATGATTGAGATTGGGATCGGACATGGCGGGGTTTTCACCCATGATGTACATACCATTCAGATCACCGGCATGAATGGCATGCATGATTTCAACTACCGTTTTCCCTGCATGTGGACTCAGTGTCGTTCCCCATAATTTTTCAAATTTCTTTCTGATTTCCGGATCGACCACGGGTTGATAATCCGGATACACCATCGGGATCAGGCCGACGTCGGAGGCCCCCTGGACATTGTTCTGGCCACGCAAGGGATGCAGTCCGGTACTGGGTCGTCCTATCTGGCCCGTCATCAGGGCCAGTGAGATCAGGCAGCGCGCATTATCTGTTCCATGCACATGCTGGGAAATACCCATTCCCCAGAAGATAATGGCGGTCTTGGCGGTGGCATAAAGCCGTGCAACTTCCCTGATTGTTTCAGGAGGCACGCAACAGACCGGCGCTACTTTTTCCGGGGTGTATTCAAGTACAGTTTTCTTGAGGGATTCAAAACCATCGGTATGCTCTTCGATAAACTGCTTGTTATAAAGATTTTCAGTGACGATGGTATGCATCATGGCATTCAACAGCAGGACATCAGTACCGGGTCTCAGTTGTAAGAATTTATGAGCATGCAGATACAATTCCGACTTATAAGGTTCAATAACAATTAATTTACTACCCCGCTCGGCGGCATTTTTCATAAAGGTCGCGGCGACCGGATGATTGTCATTCGGGCGGGCACCGATGACAATGATTACCTCAGCATCTGTCCCGTCGGCCACCTGGTTGGAAACAGCACCCGATCCTATGGTTTCAAGCAGCGCGGCCACAGAAGATGCGTGACACAAGCGGGTACAGTGATCGACGTTGTTGGTACCAAATCCGGTTCTGACCAGTTTCTGAAAAAGATAAGCCTCTTCATTGCTCCCCTTGGCACAGCCAAAACCAGCCAGGGCATCGGGTCCTTGACTGTCACGGATATGCGTCAGCCCTTTGGCGGCCCGGTCCAGGGCTTCTTCCCAGGTGGCCTCCCGGAAATATTTTTTCATATCGAGGTGATCTATCAGTGCCGGTGTTTTTTCAGCGTCGTCTTTACGGATCAGCGGTGTGGTCAGGCGATCCGGATGATGCACATAATCGAATCCGTAGCGGCCCTTGACGCAGAGGCGGCTTTTATTGGCCGGACCGTCGCGCCCATCCACGTATTGAATATGGTTATTCTTGACATTAAACGTCAACAGACAGCCCACTCCGCAATAGGGACAGACTGAATCCACTTTCTTGTCAGGTTCTACCAGACCCACATTCCGGGCTGGCATCAGGGCGCCGGTCGGGCAGGCCTGTACGCATTCACCACAGGCGACACAGGTGCTTTCACCCATCGGCTCGCCCATATCAAAAACAATTTCAGCATGTTTACCGCGGAAAGCATAGCCGATGACATCATTGACCTGTTCTTCCCGGCAGGCCCGGACACAACGCGTGCATTGAATACAGGCATCCAGATTGACGGCCATGGCCGGGTGACTCAGATCAGCTTTGGGATAATGTTCACGGGCTGGAAAGCGGGGACTGTAGATGTCCAGTTTATCGGCCCAATGGTCGAGTTCGGAATTCAGTTTATAGGGCGATTTGCCTTGTTGCGGCATATCGGATAACAACAATTCCAGAATCATTTTCTGGGAATGCACTGCACGTTCGTTCTGGCTGTTCACTTCCATGCCTTCGGTGGGTTTCCGGCAGCAGGACGGGGCGAGCACACGTTCACCCTTGATCTCCACGACACAGGCGCGGCAGTTGCCATCCGGCCGGTAACCTTCTTTGTAACAAAGGCAAGGGATATCGGTCCCGTGACGCTGGGCCGCTTCAAGAATGGTCTCATCGCCAAGTCCTTCAATCTCTTTCCCATTCAGCGTGAATCGGGTGACTTTATCATTCATATATTTTGGATTTGCGGCCATTATTCAAATTCCTCTGGGAAATATTTAATAGCACAACGCAGCGGGTTGGGCGCAGCCTGGCCCAATCCGCATATGGAAGCATCTTCCATGGCGCGTGCCAGCTCTTCCAATAGCGGTTGATCCCAGTCTTTTTGCTCCATGAGTTTTACCGCTTTAGCTGTGCCGACACGGCAGGGAGTGCATTGACCACAGGACTCATCTTCAAAGAAGCGCATGGCATTCAAGGCCATGGTCCGGGCACTGTCCTGGTTTGATAAGACGACAATGGCGGCAGAACCGATGAAACATCCGTAGGGTTGCAGGGTATCGAAATCCAGCGGAATGTCGCCGAGGGAGGCAGGCAGGATCCCACCGGAGGCACCACCGGGGAAATAACCGTAGAATTCATGGCCGGGTAGCATGCCACCACAATATTCGGCGATGAGCTCGTTCATGGTAATTCCCGCCGGGGCAAGATGGACGCCGGGTTTCTGTATTCTGCCGCTGACCGAGAATGAACGCAGGCCTTTGCGATCATGGCGACCCTGTGATGCAAACCAGGATGCACCTTTTTCAATAATTTCCCTGATCCAGTGCATGGACTCCATGTTCTGCTCCAGGGTGGGCCGGCCAAACAGGCCGACCTGGGCCACGTAGGGCGGGCGCAGGCGGGGCATGCCTTTCTTACCTTCAATGGATTCAATCATGGCGGATTCTTCACCGCAAATATAAGCACCGGCACCCCGCCGCAGATGTATGGGGGGCAAGGCACAGGGGGGATTCTTTTTAAGTAATGCAAGTTCCCTCTCCAGCAGCTTGCGACAACCGGCATATTCATCACGTAAATAGATATAGACAGCTTCAGCGTCAATCGCCCAATGGGCAATCAGGGTCCCTTCGATAAACCGGTGCGGGTCGCGCTCCAGATAATAACGGTCCTTGAAGGTGCCAGGCTCGCCTTCATCAATATTGATTGCGATGTGCTTGGGTATGGGCTGGTCACGCAAGATGCGCCACTTCTTCCCGGTGGGGAATCCTGCGCCACCCAGACCCCGCAAATTGGAATCTTCCAGCAGTTTGATAATATTTTCCTGCGTATACTGACCGCTGATACATTCATTCAGCAATTTGTATCCGCCATTCTTTTTATACTCTTCAAAGGTGACACAGTCAGGTGTCTCTGCCTCGGTAAAGCCACTTGCGACAGCCTGATTAACCTTATTTTGATCTGCATTATCAACCGGATGTGTGCCAACCACCGCCACCGGGGCAGCATGGCAGCGGCCAACGCAGGGGACGCGTTGAATTCGAACTTTCTGGTTATTGCCAGACTCAAGCTCCTTGATGAGGTTGTTGGCGCCAAACATCTCACAGGTCAGCGAATCACAGACACGCACTGTCAATGCGGGCGGTGGGGTATTTCCTTCCATGATTACATCAAAATGGTGATAGAAAGTTGCTGTTTCGTAAACTTCCGCCATGGGTAATTCCATTTCAATGGCAAGTGCCAGGATATGACGATTTGATATATGGTGGTAGTGGTCCTGGATCTTATGCAGGTGTTCAATCAACATGTCACGAGTACGAGGCTCATCTCCGAGAAGCTCATGAATATCAGCCAGGGCCTTATGAGGTGTGGTACGACCTTCGACGCGTCCTTTTTTACCACGAGTACGTTTCATGTTTTAATTTCTCGATTTGATCGTTTGTAATATCAGAATTTCACCCTTGCCGTTACTGGCCAGGTCGCCTGAAAATCGATGCACTTCAGGGCCATATTTATTAAACACGGAGAATTGTGCGCCCATTTCACTTAGCTGTTTGAATAACAGCCGCAAAAACTGCATTTTCAGATTGCCACAGCTTTTAAAAGTGGCAGAAATGTGCCTGGGTTGTTTTGCCAGGATGATTGTTCCGCGTTTCATGCCAAAACCTGAATGCTTACCGGCCTTGTCCAGAATAATAATAGTGCCTGCACACATCCTGCTACCACAGTAATCGCCGGCACGGCCATTAATGATAATCATGCCTCTGCGCATGCGATCACCAACACGGTCACCGGCGTTCCCGTGTATAAAAATAAGACCATTGGACATTCCGTGTGGATCACCGGGTAGCCCGGAACCAAGGAAATCACCCGTATTGCCGGTAATTTCAATATGGCCATTTTCCATGCTGTTACCTGTCCAGGTGCCGGTATTTCCCTCTATCCTGATGGTGCCACCCTGCATATATTGTCCTGTCAGATTGCCAACATCGCCCTTGACTTCGATACAGCCATAACTCATGTTCTGCCCAACACATATCAGTTTTTCTGTGCTGTTCAGAAGCTGGATGTTATCTGTGTCACTTCCAGTAACTGAAAATAATTTATCAACCGGTATTTTCTGTTTCCCATAACTGAGATTGATTGCTTTAATCTTTGCAAGGGTCAAGCCTGCGAGTTTATCAGGTGTCAGGGGTGAAACATCCAGTGTAAATTCAGGTTTTGATTTCAATTTGAATAACAGTGGCTTCATTTCACAATATCCTTCAAATGAAAATGATATGCGCCGAGATGGCCTCCATAATTGCCCGCACTGATGCGATAAATCCCTTTTTTTGGGCCATATGAACAAACTGCGTGTATACCTACACGCATGGCTTGCTGGATCACCTCTTCGTTGAGACCATCGATCACAATTTCCAGCACGGAACCCACTTCATTGGGCAACTCTGATTTAACCTGGCCCTTGAGGGTAGGGCAGTAGGCTTCATTGGTAGATGCGGCCAGGAATTTGTACTTGGAACCTACCTTTGACCCGGAGCCCACAATGCCACCGGGGAAGGCGGTGATAACCCCATTCACTTTCTTGATTTCTTCAACGGCCTTTTCACAGGCTGTCAGGGCATGACGCGCGGTTTTACCCATAACCAGAAAATTACCACCACCTATGGCATTAGTCACCCCGGTAGTCTCTTCGCAAACAAATTCACCATGCATAACGGGTATACGCCAGAAACGCCGGCCATTAAGGATCTTTGAAATTTGATAACCATCACCAAAATAACGCAGGGTTTTTCCCAAAGGGATTTCTCGGTCAGTATGAAGTCCGGCATAGCAGGCGGTAGTGGCCGCAGTCATGACTGATTGCCCGACACGTTTGGGCACCTGGTTTTCCAGATCCTTGGTTGACATAGCAAAGACCATAACAGCGATACCTGGCCTTCCATCCGGAGTTTCAGAGGGGTCAAGTTCACGTTCTATGTCTGCTTCACAGCCGCAGCCTATGACCGATGATGCAAATCCCGTGATAGAGTTAGCTGCGCGATAAGCCCATTTCAGGGTCATTGCCGTAATAATGATTCGCGTTGCCTTCATGGGGAAGGCCTCCGCAAATGTATCATCAATTGTCACGCCGTTTATTTTCAAGCTCATACCTCTAAAGACAAGGCTGCACAATTATTTTTCCATTACCCAGATCCGTGATTTCTTCATCCTTTATTTTGAAATTATCCAGTTTCACGGTCATATAACGATCAAAATATTGTTTTAATGATCGTTCAATACTTCGATCATATTCGGGCCGCAAGGTATGAGTGCTGCCATTAACCACCTTGATGATTTTGCCATGCTGGACAATCAGTTGCCCGTCCTTGAAAACATATAAAGGTTTTTCAAACATTTTTTCACGATTTTTCAAATCACTGTAAACAGTAATATCTGCTGCTGCACCGGCACCCAGATGTCCGCGGTTTTTCAGTCCCAGGCTGCGTGCGGGTGCGGCACGGGTCATTATGGCGATTTCATATAAAGTATATTCACGCTCCAGGCTGCCGAGTATGCTGGCAGCCGCGGCACTCTTGTTAATGGTATGTAACATATCATTGCGGAAACTGCGGTCCATTAACAGACGGATCAAATGCGGATATGTAGTGAAAGGCGCCCCATTGGGATGGTCGGTAGTCAGGAAAATACGCCACGGATCATTAACCTGTAAAAACAGCTCAAGACCTATGGCCCATTGCAACGCGTTAACAAAATTCTTGTCACGATACCTGAACGGAACGACACCACAACCGGCATCACATTCGATATCCATGACCACCCATTTTTTCGGATGGGCATGCCAGTGCCCGGCATATTGCAGCATGGTATCGCCTGATACTGTAACGGTTTGACCAAACATAATCTGGCCTACGTCCATGGATATATTCGGGTTGGCATTAATTGCCTCGGCTATCTGGGCGGCGCCTGATGAAAATTTGCGGTCACCTTCGGTCCCATAACTATGGAATTGCAAATGAGTCAGATGCATGGGCATGCCTTCAACGGCGCGTATGGTATCCAGTGTGGTTTGCATATTACCCGGCACACCCAGGTTACAACCATGCACGTGTAGCGGATGGGGTATACCCAGCTCGCGGACCGCACGGGCAAGGGATTTTAATATTTGCCTGGGTGTAACATTGTAATGTTGATTGACTTCATCCAGGTCCAGTTCACGCTGATTGAATTTAAATGCATTGATACCGCCGGGATTAACCACTTTAATCGCCATGGCCTGGGTGGCATTGATGATCCAGCCTACATAATCTGTAATGGCACCCTGGTCTTTCCTGGATGCCAGCATGCGCAGGAAAAAATCATCATTCCCGAGCAGAGCATAGGCACCCTTGTCCACGATGGGAGTGTCAGCCATTTCCATATGGGCCTGTCTTGCATTCACAGGCAGCATGGCAGGTTCAAAGCAGGCGGTATAACCCATTTCCGCATAGCGGTAGCCAGTCGTTAATGTTGATGGTGTGATCTGGCCACTGCCGGCACGTGTAATGGGTGTTCTTGCCACAGTATTGTGGCGATGGTCTTCAGGCAGCATCATGCGGCCAATATTGACCTTGCCTCCACCGATATGGGTGTGGATGTCAATCGCACCGGCCATGACAATCTTGCCGGTAAGATCATAGGTTTTGTCTATCCGTTCCTGGGCACCGGGTTTACGGGTAATCCTGCCATCACGGATATAGATATCACGTTGTTCACCATTAATGCCGTGTACCGGATCGTATACAGTTCCACCTGAGAGTTTAATCAGCATTGCCTTTGCCCAGTGATAGTAATACGCGGTTTAAAATTCCGGATACACTCATACGCTTACTCTCGCGTATCTGCTTCAGTGACAGTGATACAACGCTGTCCGTACGTATCATTTGCCCGGTATGGTCAAGCCCGGGTGTGGCCACCGGAATGTAGACATCCGGTGTGTATTCCATTTTGACTGGCGTGTCTGCCAGTATTATTGATGGGATTCTGGCTTTTGGTGGTTTGCTGTCAGCACCGAAACTGGAAATCCACACCATGGCATCAACTTCATGGCGCTTGAGTACATTGGTGGCGGAATACTTGTGTGGGTCATAATCAGGATAACCATTACTGTAACTGACGCGCAGGGGATAACCGCTCTGCCAGGTCGATACATTCTGGGCGCTCATTCCGCCATCATTACCCCCGAGAGAAAAACCGGCATAACGGGTGCTCCGGTTCATGAATTTGATCAGTTCGCTGATAGACAGGACCGTCAGTTCAGCATGCGGAAAATTCAGTTCACCAGGGGCCCAGACAATGACACCATATTTAGCCTGTTTCATGCGTACTGCAAGCTTTTCCAGATCAGTCAACTTGGTGCCGGCAAGACCTGTTTTTTCAACTTTGTTACCGACGACGAGGGCGTGCAGGATAGCGATAATCTCGCCTATCTGTTCCTGCTTGCATGGAATATAGGTGGGTTGTTTGCCGTTGGGTGTTTTACCGTGTGACGTATCCAGATTTTCGCCAATATAAATAATCTGGCGCTTCTTAATGTCCATGCCTGCCAGGCTGTTTTCATTCCAGACTGCGCGTTCGAAGAATCGTGGATAATTACTGGCAGCATCTGTGCCAGCAAAGATGATCAAATCAGCACGATTTTTGATTTCTGCCAGGGTGGTCATGATCCAGCCATGGTCCTGCAATACTTTTATATTTTTGTAGGCGCCGTCACTGTACATATGGTCAATGATTGCACCGGTTTTTTCTGCAAGCGCCATCACTGCACGCATTCCATTAATATCAGTACCCAGGCCGGCAATCAGAGGTTGATTGGCCTGCTTGAGTATTTTAACGGCATGACCGATGGCTTCTTCCAGTGAGCAATTCTTGCCTTTAATACGAGGATTGATCTTTGACTGTTCGCGCTCAAAAACCCCCCTGGCTTTATGGCAACCATTTTGCGTGACACTCAGTTTTCCACCCTGATTTTTGATTTCGAGATCATCGCAAATCAAACTGCAGAATGGGCAGGGCACGTCCTGATAGCTAATGGTGTTCTTATTGCTAAGGCTCATCTATAGATAATGCAAGTTGGTTGTTCGGGGCTATTTCCCAGCCACTGGATTTTTTATAATTGCCACAAATTATTGTGCAACGCACAATACAACATCAAAGACCTAAAGTCAAAAAATAATCTTATAATATTCAAATGGTTAATTAGAAAGATTAATACTAACTTACAGGCATGATCATAATACAATGTGAATGGAAAAGCGTCATTAAAATACTCAACTGGCAAGCAGGCAAGCGACCAGCAAACAACGCAACGGTTGCCAGGCTGGCCTGAGGAAAGAATGATCTAAAACTAGTTAATGATTTCCAGCATCTCATTGACGTAGGTAAATTTTTCCCTGGGTTTGCCTTTAGCTTTCCCCAGTTCAATTTCCCTGGCGTCAATTTTTTTCCATTCCTGATAAGTGACATAACGGACATTGCGTCCCTTCAACAGGTGCAATAATCCCTGGCCGCCGGTTTTGGGCTGATTATCCAGTTTGGGAACGTCGGCAAGCAATGCCTCTATGGTTGCGACACTGTCCGCACGATTGGTTCCGATGATCCCGGTTGGTCCGCGCTTAATCCAGCCGGCTGTATACAATCCGGGAATGACAGCGCCATTATCCGTAAGACGCCCATCGGTATTCGGAAGGACCCCGCGTTTATCGTCAAAGGGCAGCCCCGGCAAAGGCACGCCCCTGTAGCCGATGCTGCGAAACAGGATGCCGGCTTCCATTTCAAATTTTTCACCTGCGCCACGGGCTGACTGATTCATGGGTTCGCCAGACAGGACATTCTTTTCAAAAGTAACTTTCTGCAGCTTCCCATCGCCAGCAAGTGCCACAGGACTCAGTAAAAACCTGAAATGACAACGCCGATTTTTACCCGATGGCGGGCGCTCAGAAAATTCCTTGAATAACTGAAAGATTTTCTGGTTAGCTACATTGGCTTTATCTTCCAGTTCGGTCTGGCTGGCGGCATTCAGAACCAGATCTTCAGGCTTAACTATCGGGTCACAATCAGCCAATTCCCCGAATTCACGTAATTCTTTCGGGGTAAATTTTGCCTGGGCAGGGCCGCGTCTGCCTATTACATGAATCTCCCTGATTTTACTTTCCGCGAGTCTATCAAGGGCGTGTTGCGCGATATCCGTATGTTTCAATTCATCCACGGTCTTGGCTAGGATACGGCTGACATCAGCGGCAACATTGCCCTGGCCGATAATCACGGCAACCTCATGGGAAAGATCAAATTCACGATCTCGGTAATCCGGGTGGCCGTTATACCAGCCGACAAATTCAGTTGCGGTATAGCTACCGGATAGATCTTCTCCCGGGACACCAAGTTTGCGATCAGATTCAGCGCCACAGGTAAATATGACGGCATGATGGGTCTCACGGAGATCGTCCACCGTCACATCGCGGCCAAAAGTGACATTACCCAGAAAATTGAATTGTTCTGCCTCGGCAATCTTGTCATAAAGCTGGATGGCCTGTTTCAGTTTCTGGTGATCAGGTGCGACACCATTACGTACCAGGCCAAATGGCGCGGGCAAGCGTTCCAGCATATCTATCTTTACCGCAAGTCCTGATTTGATCAGGGCTTCGGTAGCATAAAATCCACTGGGGCCACTACCGATAATAGCGATATGCAATGGATTATCAGTTGTGCCCAATTGACTCATTCTTATTTTTCTCCAATATGAGCTTTGTTAGTGTGGCGTATATCGTGAAGAGTGAAGCGTCAGACAGTTACGCTTCACGAGTCACGCTTCACACTATTAAAATCCAAGTTCTGTTTTTCTTTCTTCAGCACCGGGTAACGGATCCATCTTTTCGTCACAAACCGGTAGAGTCGGTGCGCGTTCCGCATTGATGGTTATCCAGTGCTCTTTGTCTGCCGGGATGTCATCACCTTCATAGATTGCCTGTACCGGGCATTCCGGAATACAGGCACTGCAATCGATACAGACGTCAGGATCGATATAGAGCATTTCATCATCATAATGAAAACACGCAACCGGACATACGGTGACACAATCAGTAAAGCGACAGCGCTGGCAATTATCAGTCACTATAGTTGTCATTACTTCCTCCTCGCATTAGTGCGTCATTTATTCCTGATAAATCAGAATTTCACCCCTGTTGAATTCAACGCTATCACCACACCAGCGTTGATACTGCCCTTGTAAGTGCTGATTGCTAATTTTCAATCCTGTTTTAGCCACATGCTGTAAAAGCATGCCTAAATAAGTGGGATGATACAGGCAGGAGTAACTGAAGGTAGGCAGCATTTCAGCCTGATGCATGCTGACTATCGTGCCGCGTTTCATGCCCGCACCTGATCGTATGCCCATTTCGCCGAGAACGACAATCGTACCCGCCAGCATGTTCACGCCGGTAAAATCACCACTGTTACCGCCCACAATAATCAATCCGTTACGCATGGCATGGCCGGTCTCATTCTTTACATTGCCGTGGATAATGATTTCTCCACCCAGCATGCCTTTGGTGCTGCCACGATAGGCGCTGCCCACCAGATGACCGGCACTACCCTTGACAATAATCCTGCCACCTGACATTTCAGGGCCGACCCAGTCTGCCGCATCACCATCGACTATAATCTCACCACCGGACATTCCAGTGCCGAGATGCACACCTGCATTGCCATGAATGATCATTTGACCGGAAGTCATGTTGGCACCAAGATGCTTGATGCGTGCCAGATCCCCCTCAAGGTGCATTTCACCATTGGCTTTGCCCGTGACCTTGAAAAAATCACCCACACAGGCCGGCTGGTTGCCGTGCATGACTTTTATTCCGGCAATGGCGGATTCATTCATGCCTGTGATCGTATCCGGTCTCAGTAATGCAGCCTCCAGCGGAACTTCAGGCAAAGTATGTAATATCAGGTTCAGGCTCATGGATTAATCAACCAGATTTTTCAGATAAATTTTAAACTGCCCGAGATTACCGCCATAATTTCCGGCGGTGATTTGTTTTATACCGGGTTTTACCGCAGCATGCAGGCCCACGCGCATGGCAGACTCCACGGCATTAACATCCAGGCCGTCAATAACGATTTCCAGTACACAGTTAGCGTCGGCTACCACAGCAGACTGTTCTGTTACGCCACGCAGGGTCGGGCAATAGGCATCATTCGTCGATGCGATCAGTGTTTTGTATTTTGATCCAACCTTACTGCCGCTGCGCACGACACCGTCCGGGAAGGGGAGTATCACACCGGCAATTGCATGCATGGCTTTGGTGGCTGCGTTGGCGGCTTTCAGGGTCGTGCCCAGGTCTTTACCCAGGATCAGGATATTCCCGCCACCCACGGCCGGTTGTACACCAAATGATTCACTTACCAGAAATTCACCATCCATGACCGGGATACGCCAGAGACGTTGGCCGTCCAGATTTTTACTCAACTGATGACCATCCCCGAAATACCGCAGTTGCCCCCCCACCATGACTGTATGTTCAGATTCAAGACCATTGAAACAGGCCGTCGTCGGGCAGGTCATGACACACTGGCCGACACGTTCAACCAGTCTTTTACCCAGGCCTTCCATGTCCATGGCAAACAATAAAACACTGATACCCGGGCGTTGATCAGGTGTTTCATCCACAGACAATTCGCGTTCAATACCCGCTTCGCATTTACAGCCGATGACTGAGGTGGCAAATCCGGTCATGGATTGGGCCGCAGCAAGTGCCCATTGCCTGGTTTCTGCTGTGATGATGATGCGGGAGCCCCACATCTTGAAGGCCTCGGCAAAGGTGTCGACAATTTCTGTTGTTTTTATTTTCATTGTTTGAGTGTTGGTATGATCTCATGATCATGCAGGTAATGATCATCCACTGCATAGTTATCAAACTCGATAGAATAATAATCTTCAAAAAATGGCCTGACCTTTTCTGCTATCTGTAAATCATATTTCGGCTCTACATGCAGGATACGTCCTGTATGGTCACCTATGAATTCATGATTCTCAATAATCATCTTGCCTGATTTGATGACATAGCGTGGTGCGCTGAACATCAATTCCCGGTCTGCCTGATCATCATAAATGGTGATATCGGCATCGGCGCCCGTGCCGAGGTGACCTTTATTTTTAAGTCCCAGCGCACGGGCAGGGGCAGCGCGGGAAATGATGGCGATTTCATTCAGCGTGTATTCACGGTCGAGTTCCCTGAGATGGCACTTGTCCATAGCCTTCTGGTTGACTTTTGCGATCTCTTCCTTGCGGAATGTCTTGTCCATCAGTAACCGGATCAGCTTGGGATAACTCATGAAGGAGCCGCCGTTTGGATGATCAGTCGACAGCATAATGCGCCATGGATCGTTTGACAGTAAAAACAGTTCCAGGCCGATGGCCCACTGCAGGGCATGTATGAAAACATGTTCTTGATAACTGAAGGGTACGATGCCGCACCCACTCTCACATTCTGTATCCGCATTGACCCATTTGCCCTTGGTGAATCCACGTAACAAATAGGCCAGCGGGGCGTCGGCCGTCATGATGGTGGCCTTGCCGAACATCACCTGGCCGACATCGCAGGTGATATTCGGGTGAGAATTGATGTAGTCGGCGATCTCTGTGGCCTTTGAATCCGGATTTCTACCAGGTTCACCGCCATAACTGTGAAACTGGATGTGGGCAAGGTGCAGGCGCAAATCCCCTGCAGTCTTCATGGTCTCCAATGTGGTTTTATAGTTGCCACTGTGTCCGAGATTATTGCAATGGATATGTACAGGATGTGGCAGGCCCAGATCATTTACTGTTTTTATGAATGCCTCAATCACCTGCCGAGGCGAGAGATTGGTGGTGCTCCCTTTTTCATCAATATCAGTGACGTTGGCATTACGGTTACCTTTCCAGGGTTCGTCACCACCGGGGTTCACCAGCTTGGCGGTATATGCTTTGGTCGAATCGATCCACCAGGCTACTGCATGGCGGAATTCTTCTTGCCGTCCTTCCTTCAGCAGGTTCTGCAGGAAAATATTATTACCGAGCAGTACATAAAAACCCTTATCGATGACCGGTGTGTCATGGAGTTCTTCCAGGGTATGTCGGGCGCCTATAGGAGTAACTGCTGCCTCCATCGCTGTGGTATAGCCAAGTGTGGCATAACGGTAACCGGTAGCGAATGTGGAGGGGACTGTACCGCCGGAGCCGGAACGGGTGTAGTCAGTGCCCGGATGTGGATCACGCCGGTGATCTTCGGGTTGCAGTTTGCGGGCCAGGTTGACCTTGGGCCCGGCGATATGACAATGAATATCAATACCACCGGGCATAATCGCCATACTCTGGGCATCAATACGTACGGCTTCTGCCGCAACGGTATCGACTATTTTGCCATTTTCTATGCAAATATCCCGTACTTCACCATCTATGCCGTTGGCTGGATCATATATCCTGCCATTGACAATGCGCAGCATCGAAGCCATCAGATACCTCTAATTTTTGTTTTTATATTCGAGAATCCCGATATAAGAGATTCTTCATTATTATTACAGTGATTGTATTGAGGCAACTTTCGCCTCGCCCCTCGCGCCGCTGCTACCGCGCTTGGCCAAAACCAGTTCATGGACCCGCTTTTTGATTTTAGTCAGAATTTCCTCATCCGTCGGGAAGGGAGAGTCAAACGCTGGCCGCAAAGTTATGGGAACATCGTCCATACGATAGACAGTGCCACTTGTATTGATACCGTAGGTTGCAGTAGAGAAGGCCACATGGGACAGTTTGCTGGTAATCGTCTGTTTGGTATCCAGTGTAATTACCGGGATCTTGTGCAAGTGATCGATGGCCGCCTTTGAAAAATTGGAGGCTGGATCACTGGCAATGATCAGGGCAGCATCAGCATCGCCGCGGGATAATGTATCAGCCGTGGTGAATTCTCCCGGATTAAATCTCGGATAGCCCAGACTGAAGTTGACCCCGAAAGGATAACCGGTCTGCCAGGAGACTACATTGTCAGCGCCCGTCACATTGCCATGACCACGCACCGGTTTGGCGACGAAATGGGTAAATTCATTCAGATCTGTCGCCAGTGCCAGCAATGCGCCGGAATTGAAATGCCGGCCACGAGTCATGGTGAGTCCCATGCCAAAGAACAATACGCCATATCGGCAGTTTTTCATTTTATCGACCAGATCGGTCAGTGTTGCCAGGGAGATGCCGGTGATCTCTTCTATGTCCGGATCAATACGGCGGCCTTTCACCAAGGCACGCAATGCCCATAACAACTCAAAGTCTTTCCCGGGTTTGACCTGTAAAAAGATATCGGCAACCGGTGTGCTCGGGGTTTTTCTGACATCGACCAGCACGACAGTACGGTCTTTCTTGCCATTCGGGATATACATACCCTTGGGTGTAACCGCATACCGTGTGAAAATCCGTGGGTGGGATTCTGCCGGATTGCCGCCCCAGAATATGACCAGGTCAGCCCGGTTTTTGACCTCACCCAGGGTCATGGTACTTTCACCGATCCCCTGGAATGCCAGTCCGGATGGACCGTGGCAGACCGAGGTTGTGGTATCAATAGTGCCGTGGATGATGTCAGTAATCGCAACAGCCTGCCGCTGTGCTTCGCAGGTAGTATCACTCAGGCCATAGGTAATTGGAAACTTTGCCTTGACCAGGGTCTGAGCGGCCTCTTCAATTGCTGCTTCAATACTCACTTCCTTGCCATCGATCATTGCGGCGGGGTGGTTTTCAATGACATGCTCAGCAAACCAGGCACGGCCCAGTATGCAGGCATTTTTCGCCTTGGTAATCCTTTTTTCATCCATATCAACCGTGAGTTCCATATCATCACAGACACAGCCACAGAAAGTGCATGTAGCATTTTTTACTGTACGAATGTTCTCACTCATTTCATCTAACCTCGAACTGTAGATAGTTCCGTGATTGATCTTATGCAGCTACCTTTTCAACCAGGACCTGCATATGTTTTGAGAGTGGCATACCAGTGCCAGCGGTATCACTGGCCATCAGTTGGCTGGAGGGGGGGCCATAGGCAATAAACAGCATACCTGCCGGCAGGTCCTCCGGTTTGCGTCCCTTGCAACGCACTACCGTTGAACCGATATTATTACTGAGTTTTACCTGGTCGCCGTCATTCAGTTCAAGTATCGCCATATCATCCTGATTCATCTCTACCGTCGAGGTGACTTCCATGTATTCCTCTTTCAGTTTGCCTTTATTGAGAGATGTACCCTGTTTACTTGAACGTGCGGGGATCAGGATCATGGATATTGCCATGCCTGTCTCCTATCTATATAAGGGTTACTCACGACAACAAAGGTGGTAAAAATAGCCCGCGCCTGCTTTTTATCACGGATAGTTGGTCGTATAACTGTCGCTATTATAGCCATACCTCTTCTCTTATTGCACCCGGTTATGACAACATTTGCTGTTTTTTGCGAACGACACTGGAGAGTATCTCAAACCGGCTGTATGCAGTATCATACGCGGCTTATTTACCGGATATTGAGGCATCATCGGGTACCCGGGTTACTACAATAATTCTCTGGATTTACTCTGTGGATAAACAATCGGCATCTGATCAACCCACTGGGAAAGGCATCGTCCATGTCATTGCCCCGGCACGACTGCATCTGGGTTTTATTGATCTGCATGGCGGTCTGGGCCGGAATTTTGGCAGTCTCGGCCTGTGTTTGTCAGATATTTACACTCAGGTATCTGCCGTGGCTTCCAAAGATGTCGTGATTCAGGGCCCTTCCAGCCACCGTGCCAGTGTTTATGCGGGCCGTATTCTTGAACATCTTGATATTCAGTCAGGCGCAAGCATCACGATACATGAATCCATACCGGAACATGCCGGCCTGGGTTCGGGGACACAATTATCACTGGCTGTAGGTACGGCCATTGCCAGACTATATGACAAGAATATCAGTCCCGGTGAAATTGCCAATATTATGGAACGGGGGGCGCGTTCAGGGATCGGGGTGGGTACTTTTTCCATGGGGGGGTTTCTGGTCGATGGCGGGCGGGGTGAGAATACCGAGGTGCCACCGATTATCAGCCATCTTGATTTTCCGGAAGCCTGGCGTTTACTCCTGATCTTCGATACCAACTTACAGGGCGTCCATGGGAATTCAGAAACAGCAGCATTTAAGGATTTGCCACTGATGTCTGAACGGACTACGGAATATCTATGCAGGCTCACACTGATGCAATTACTACCCGCACTGGCAGAAAAAAATTGTGATTTGTTTGGTGCCGCTATTACCGAGATACAACACTTGGTCGGCGACCACTTTGCACCGGCCCAGGGAGGGCGTTACTACAGCCAGACCGTAGCACAAATCCTGCCCTGGTTGCATGAACAAGGGGCCAAAGGGATAGGGCAAAGTTCATGGGGGCCGACCGGGTTTGCCTTGTATACCAACGAAACCCAGGCTTATCAGGCACTGAAACAGGCCCGTGAAAAGTGGCAGGATGAATCCAGCCTGAAATTCAAGGTATGCAGGGCCCGTAATCAGAAGGCTGAAATAAGTATCGATAATCTTGCTGGAAATAATAATATTAAATTCAAGAATGTTTAATCTGTCACTGAAGATCCAAGGGAAAAATTAATGAAAGATCCATATCTGTTGCATATTTTCAATCCAACCAAAAATGTCAGCCCGTTTGATGTCAACATGGCCTACGAGGCCGAGTTTGATGGCGTGATTCCTTATTCTGAGGTGAGTCTTGAGGACGTGCATGCCTTGACCCAGGACACTATTTTTTCGCGGGGACCGACCGGTGTAAAACGTACGGGTATTTTTATCGGTGGTCGTGAATTCGGGCTGGCCATGGATATGCTCCATCGGGCCAAGGTAGCCATGGTGCCACCCTTTGAAGTCTCGGTTTTCGCTGACCCAAGTGGCGCAATTACCACGGCAGCAGCACTGGTGGCTTGTATAGAGGTCTGGGTCAAAAAGAAAACAGGTGACAGCCTGGAAGGCAAGAATATCCATATCCTGGGCGGCACAGGACCAGTGGGTGTTTGCGCCGGTATCCTGGCTGCCAACTGTGGTGCGAATGCCTTTCTCGTTTCCAGTCGTGGGAAAAAGGTCGGTGACGAAGTGGCAGATGAATATAACAAGCGTTTTGATGTTCATATGCAGGGTGAAGGTTCTGGATCAGAAGCGGCAATTCTCCATATGCTGGAAACATCTGATGTCATGGTGGGTGCAGCCAAGGCTGGAGTCAAGATTCTGTCCAAAGAGCAGTTAAAACATGCGAAAAAAATGGTGGTTGCGGCAGATACGAACGCTGTTCCGCCTCTGGGGATAGAAGGTGTCGGTGTCAATGATATGGGTAAGGAACTGGATTTCACACCCAACAAGGCGGTGGGTATCGGGGCGCTCGCAATTGGTAATATAAAATACAAAGTCCATTACCGGATGTTCGAGATGATGAAGTCCACCGAAAAGCCTTTATATCTGGATCATGTGCAGGCCTTCGCAGTGGCAAGGCAGTATGCCGCGAAATAAACCCTGGCTGGTCATTGCTCAATCCGGTCGTGCGCTGGCCTGTTCTGCCACCAGGGCTGGCTTGGAGACTTGCGTCATCGATCGGTTTGCTGATCTGGATACGCTCGCTGTTGCCAGTAACGTCAGATTGATAGAAGATAACAATAAAGATATTAATATCAATAAGTTAATAGATATTCTTCATGAATATTCTAATATGAAGTTTGCTGGCGTGGTCACTGGCAGTGGACTGGAGTCTCATGTCGATATACTGGAATTTATCAAGCGGCACTGGCCGTTGTATGGAAACGATGCAGAAACAGTCAGGGCCTGTAAAGATCCTGTCCTGTTTTTTGATGTACTGGATAAACTGGGCATTCCCCATCCCGAAGTTGCATCAGGAATTTGTAATATTGGGGGAGAGTGGATGGTAAAACATGCAGGCGGTGCAGGTGGTGAGCATATCTCAAGGTATGTGCAGGGCGATCGACTGCCAGCGGGAAGTTACCTGCAGGAGAAGATAAAAGGGCGTTCATTGTCCGTGGTATTTCTGGCGGATGGTAAAAACTGTCAGATGGCAGGCATCAATGAAATATGGCCAGTCGCATCAGAAAAAGATGATTACCGTTATCAGGGCGCTGTTACATTGCCTGAATTTGGGGCACGGCTTGCCAGTGACTTTAGAGAGATCGCCCATACGCTGGTTCAGGCATTAGAACTCAAAGGGTTATGTGGTATGGATTTGATCATGGATGAAAATAATCAGTGTCATATTCTGGAGATCAATCCCAGGCCAACGGCCACCTTTGAATTACATGAACGTGCTAACAGTCTGTTCGCGGCACATGTTCTGGCTTGTCAGGGTCGACTTGGGCCCTTGCCTGATCCGGGAAATACATATTTTGCACACAAGGTAATGTATGCAGTAGAGGATTTTATCATGCCAGAATTCGTCTGGCCGTTGTGGACAACAGACAGGCCAACGCCAGGCAAGGTTATCAGGAAGGATGATCCGGTGTGCATGATCCAGGTTCATGCAGATGACATCCAGGGTATTCATCATCTTCTGGACACCAGAACACAGAAACTGCAGCAACTTCTCCCCATGCAAAAACTGGCAGCCTGAAAATACTAAAAAAATCACCGTAAATTCACAGGAATGATGAGCTATGCAAGAAAGAGAATATCCCAGTTTAAATAAACTCGCAGCACCACTGGTGCAGTCATTGATTGCCGATGCGATTCCCTTGAGGCTGGCCGTTTCTGAACTGGCCAATGGCACACGGGTTATTGATGCAGGTATGAAAGTGACTGGTGGTCTGGAAGCAGGCCGCCGGATCGCTGAAATTTGCCTGGGTGGTCTGGGCAGTGTGAAATTACGTGCCTCCACCAATTATGATCACTGGTCATGGCATGTGGATGTCCATTCTTCGCATCCCGTAATTTCCTGTCTTGCCAGTCAGTATGCAGGCTGGAAGGTGTCCCACGGGGAAGGCAAGGGTGCCTTTAATGCAATGGCTTCCGGTCCGGGACGGGCCATGGGCAGCAAGGAGGAGTTGTTTGATCATATCCATTACCGGGACAAGGCGGACACTACCTGCGTTGTGATTGAGACCGATGATTTGCCTCCGGTAGAGGTCGCGGACAAGATCAGCCTGCAATGCGACATAGCACCGGAAAAACTGACACTTATCATTACGCCTACTTCAAGTTTATGTGGAAGTTTGCAAGTCGTTGCCCGGGTTCTTGAAACAGCCTTACACAAGACCCATGCACTGGGATTCCCGTTGAGAAAAGTGATCGATGGAGCGGGCAGTGCACCGATCTGTCCACCATCAAGTGACTTCATGACAGCCATGAGCCGCACCAATGATGCAATACTCTTCGCCGGTCAGGTTCACCTGTTTGTAATGGCTGACGATAAAGATGTTGAAGATCTGGCAAACAACTTGCCCAGCAGTGCGTCCAGTGACTATGGCAAGCCATTCGGTGAAGTATTCAAGGATGCAGGCTATAATTTTTACAGAATTGATCCCATGTTATTCAGCCCGGCACGCGTTACCGTTACATCTCTGTTGAGTGGTAACACGTTCCATGCCGGTAAAATAGATAAAGAATTACTGGATAAATCATTCAGTAACAAGTGTGGTTAATCTAATCCCGCAGATAGCAATAGTCACTGACGACCCCGGTTGGCATGGTCGTGAACTTGTCAATGCCCTGAAAAATCATGGACTGGGCGCACATTATCTTTCACTGACTGAATGTCAATTTACGTTTGATAATACTGATCAGATAGTACGTATACCGGGCTTCGAAAACAGGCTGCCACTGGGTGTGTTTGTGCGTGGTGTCCCTGGTGGCACACTGGAACAGGTAATCTTCCGGCTGGATATCCTGCATGCGCTGGTAAATATGGGGATTACAGTTTACAACGAACCACAGGCCATCGAACGTACTGTGGACAAGGCCATGACCACCCTGTTACTCAAAATGGCAGGATTGCCTACGCCCAACACCTGGGTATTGGAGTCGATGGAACATGCACAGCAGATTTGCGACCAGGAATTTGCTCAAGGCAGAACGCTGATTCTGAAACCCTTGTTCGGTTCACAAGGAATAGGTGTGCATCGAATTACACCCGAGACCGGATTAATCCACGATGAAAAATTTGCCAGCCTTTATTATTTACAGTCATTCCTTGAACGCGGTAGTTCTGAATGGTCAGATATTCGTGTTTTTGTTGTAAACGGCAAGGCCATTGCCGCTATGCGGCGCTGTAGTGACAGATGGATAACCAACCGGGCCCAGGGCGCGAGATGTGAGCATCTGGCTATCGATAGTGGATTGGCCCAGCTTGCAGAGGCTGCAGTGCATGCCGTGAATATCAATTATGCCGGTGTCGATCTCATCCCGGATACCAACGGCAATTTGCAGGTGATCGAGGTTAACAGCATTCCGGCCTGGTTTGGCCTGCAAGGGGTCACTGATTTCAACATTGCCGGATGTCTGATAGATGATTTTGTCCGGTGTATTGGAGATAAACACGCACTGACAGTATTGTCCTGATGACAACAGAGATGCGTAACAAAAACCTCGGCAAAATAGTCCTGTCGAGTTTCCTCACAGAAGTCAACGCATTGAAACCGGGAAATGTCAGCCGCTATGCCGGTGGTCACGGAATGACGATAGAAGATTTTGTATTGAGCGCTGAACTGGTAAGTCCTATCCTGTGCAGTCAAAAACTTTCGCTGGGTGAGCGGGTGTTGCAAAGTATAAAAATCACCCGGGAAAAAGCAGGATGTAATACCAATCTTGGCATGGTTTTATTGTTTGCGCCTATCATCATGGCAGCGGAGAAAACCAGGACTAATTCAGATATTGCACTGCAAAACAACCTTAAGATTTTACTTGAAGCTGTAAACAAGACTGATTCCAGATTGATATTCCAGGCCATCCGGGAAGCAAGCCCTGGTGGACTTGGACACAGTGATAAATTTGACGTTAATTCATTGCCAGATTGCAGCCTCCAGGAAGCGATGACCGTTGCCCAAGAGCGTGATTTTATTGCCAAACAATATGTTACGGGATTCAGTGACATATTTATGACAGGACTGGCCTGTATAAAAGAATTCACCTCACGCTGGAATCGTGTAGAATGGGCGACCGTTGCATGTTATCTGACCTTTCTGGCGGGTTTTGCAGACTCTCACGTAGTACGCAAATTCGGCAATCAGGTAGCAGAGCAAACAAGAATAAAGGCAATTGCAGTCGTAAAACAGTTTAAACAACACACAAATCCGGACAATGCTGTCACAGCATTGCTGGAATTTGACAGGGAACTGAAAAATTTAAATATTAATCCTGGTACTTCCGCAGATCTGACAGCGGCCAGTGTATTGGTATATGAATTGAGCAGTACAGGAATTGCAGATATACAAACCTGAGTTTGTGTAATCGGCAGAATAAGCTAAGGGTAAAACCTTATTAATTTATAAAATCAACAATAGGAAAGCAGCGATGTCAATTTTCAGTAAGCTCTGTGGCTTTCTAACTGGAGGAGATAATAAGATGGCGGTCATTGATAGAGTATTAGTAGGTGAATCATTGGTTGGTGACGGAAACGAAGTTGCCCATATTGATTTGATTATGGGACCTCGTGGTAGTGCTGCGGAAGCGGCTTTTTGTAATGCTTTGACCAACAACAAAGATGGTTTCAGTACTTTGCTGGCTGTTGTAGCTCCAAACCTGGCATGTAAGCCAAATACCATCATGTTCAATAAAGTAACCATCAAGGGTGCCACCCAGGCAGTGCAAATGTTTGGGCCTGCACAACGTGCTGTCGCTATGGCAGTTATGGATTGTGTTGAAGATGGAACTATTCCTGCGAATGAAGCTGACGATATTTTTATCTGCGTCGGTGTGTTCATTCACTGGTTGGCTGAAGATAACAACAAGATACAGGACTACAACTATCAGGCGGTTAAGGAATCAATCAAGCGTGCAGTTGCTCGCGAGCCGAAGTCATCTGAAGTTGTAGCCAAGAAAGGATCAGCAGCACATCCTTTCGCAGCGCATTCATAATAATAATAATATGCTATGCGGTCAGGCTGATTAAAATCAGCCATTGCTATGATGGTGCCCCGCTCTGCGGGGCATTTTTTTATGTACAGGGATGTAGTGTATACCGCTTATGCACGAGCAATAAGCGGTGTATCTACAAAAACGTACTGTTGGAACAGCTGTCTAGGAGCACACTAGGCAGTGTATGTACGGGGTTTATACTGCTCTATACAGGGGCAGCGACGTTATTCCAGTGCGGATATTTCCTGGCGTGTTAATGAGCCATTATGTAGCGCTGTTGCAATCAGTGCTCCCGCCACACCGGTGTACTTGAGTAATTTCAAATCACTGACATTTCTAACGCCACCCGCCATGTAAATATTTTTTCCAGTCGATAATGCATTTGTTTTATTCAATAACTCAATATCGGGGCCATCAGAAGAGCCCACTCTGGCAAGGTCCATGATAACAATTTTGCCCGGCCATACATCAGGTCGCTGTAGTAATCTTGTATCACCTGAAAAGATGGTTTCTTTAAAATCCAGTGATAAAACAGGTTCAGGAGAAATGCCAATCAATTCAAGGAGCGAATCAGGTTCCGCTCCTGTTTCACTGCCTATTACCTGTGTGATCGAGGCACTATATATGTCCAAAAAATCTTCTTTTTTATATATCCCTGCATCCAGCCAGAACTCAAGATGTGGAAATTGTTGTTGTAGTTGATCGACAACATGGTTATTCCCGGCATTGCCCCGGATGCTGTCAAGATCGGCGATATAGAGTGTGGTAAAGGGATACACATCTAGTATTGCCTGTACAATAGTTGAAGGGTCACTCCCTTGGCAGAGTCCGGAACGGACAGGCTGATAGTGGTCTCGTTGGCCACGTAGGGCATGTACAACCTGGCCCTGGTAAATATCAATGACTGGAATAATATGCATTAATAGAATTTATGCGTTTGTTTATTTGCGAGTTTATCACGGGTGGCGGGATGCAGGATGTGGATTTGCCTCCTGCGCTGGCACGGGAAGGGGATTTGATGTTGTCTGCTTTGATATCGGATCTGCTGGATGCCGGTTATGACAATATGGTCTGCACGCGCGACCCGAGGCTGGAGAATATCACCAGGGATATTGAAATTATTAAACCAGGGGAAAATGTTTGGCAAACCTGGCAACATTGTATGGAAGAGAGCGATGCAATCTGGCTGATTGCACCGGAAACATCCAACGTATTGTATGATCTGACCTGCATGGCAGAAGCCTGTGATGGCTTATTGATAGGCAGTAATTCAGCCGCTGTTGAATTGACCACCAGAAAATCTAGTACCATTCAGCATCTCATTATAAATCAAATCCCGGCAGTTCCGGTTTCGTATGACATTGATACTCTTTCTGTAAACAAGATCGGGTGGGTTATCAAACCGGATGATGGGGTAGGTGCAGAAGGCTGTTATTTGTTCAATGACCTTTCTGAATTAAAACGGCATATCAGTTTTATCAACAGTAAAAATTTTATTGTACAGGAATATATCCCCGGCATACCCGCCAGCATTTCCATGTTTTGTCTGCAGGGACAGGCCCAGGTCCTGGCGTGTAATGAACAACTGTTTAAATTTGAAAATGGTAAAGGACAATTGAGTGGTGTTGTTGTAAATGGCTTCCAAGAGCATCATCAGGAGTTTGAAATGATTGCCAAAAATATAGCCGGAATGATTGATGGATTGACCGGCTATGTAGGAGTTGACCTCATTATGGCAGAGCAGGGGGCGGTCGTAGTTGAGATAAATCCAAGATTGACCACCGCCTATGCAGGACTGGGATCATCCCTGGGCAGGAATCCGGCCGAAATGATTATAAAACTCGTGCAAAACGGACGCTTCCCGGACCTCCATGAGGTAAAATACCAGCCAGTCACAGTCAGGTTTTAAATAGCATGAAGGCAAAGGCATTTATTGGTTGGGATATCGGGGGTGCGCACCTCAAGATGGCGCATGTCGATATTGCCGGAAAGGTGATAGCTGCTCACCAATTCCCCACACCCATCTGGCAGGGTTTGCATATTCTTGAAGATGCTCTGGCTAATGCAAAAAAATATTTCCCCACCACATCATCAATGCATGCGGTCACCACCACGGCAGAGTTGTCTGACATATTCAGGGATCGTCGTATTGGCTTGAGGGAGCTCGTTACAAAAGTAACGACTATACTGAATAATAAAAATATGCAGTTTTATGCCGGACCAGCCGGGTGGATAGACGCCGGCAAAACTGATCAACATTTTAATGAGATTGCCTCTGCTAACTGGCATGCCACAGCCAGTTTTATTGCTGGCAGGTTAAAAGAAGGAATACTGGTTGACATAGGCAGCACGACTACAGATCTCATTCCCTTTGCTGAAGGTCGGCTATTGAATCAGGGTTATACTGATTATGAAAGATTATCGTGCAGTGAACTGGTGTATAGCGGCATGGTACGCACACCGGTCATGGCCATTGCATCACAGGCACCGGTCAATGGCAGATGGCAGCCGGTGGTTGCCGAGCTCTTTGCCACCATGGCTGATGTTTACCGCTTGACCGGTGAGTTGCAGGAACAGGATGATATGCTGTTAACAGCGGACGGTGCCGGAAAATGTCTTATAGACAGTGCAAGGCGCCTGGCACGCATGTTTGCCATTGATATCAGTGAGAAAGAAAATACAGATATGTGGACCAAGGTGGCACACTACATTGCAAAAAGCCAATTGGAAAAAATCTGCGGGGCATTCGACCAAGTGCGCTCAACTATGCCGGCAAAAATGAGACCGGTTGTGATTGGTGCCGGTGCAGGACGATTTCTGGTAAAGAAAATGGCAAATAATACGGGTTATACCTATATGGATTTTGCTGAAGTACTGGATGTTTCTGCAGAGGTCAAATCCCATGCCGCACGTTCTGCGGCAGCCGTTGCCGTGGCACAACTGGCGAGGTCAGCTGCGTGAGTATCAAATTAACTGAATTGCCTTATCAGCGTGATTCATCCGCCGTATTTTCCGTGATTGCGCATGAACCGTGGAGCATTTTTCTGGACAGCGGTTATCCGTACACGGATACAGGACGCTATGACATACTCGCTGGTCGTCCCTATACGACAGTGATGACATTTGATCAGAAAACCATTGTTACGGATCAAAAGGGAAAACAAACACATTCAACAGAAGACCCATTTGCCCTGCTGAAAAATCTGTTGGGAGAAAAACGGGAAAATTTCTCGGGCCTCCCTTTTTGTGGCGGAGCATTGGGCTATTTTGCTTATGATTTAGGCAGGCGAATAGAGCATCTGCCGCAGAAAGCTATCAATGATATTCCCATCCCGGACTTGGCTATTGGACTGTATGACTGGGCAGTGGTGGTTGATCATCATCAGCGACGCAGTTGGCTGGTCAGTTGTGGGCGTGACCAGCGTACTCTGGAACAATGGCAGGATTTGCTACAATTGTTTCAATCCGGCGTAAATCGACACCCGGTAAACTTTTCTCCACTCAGCAAGGTTGTATCCAATCTGGATAGTGATAACTATGCCAGGGCATTTGACCGGATCAAACACTATATCCATGAAGGGGATTGTTACCAGGTCAATCTAGCACAACGTTTTATGATCGAGGTCAGCGGGTCTCCCTGGGATGCCTATTTACGATTACGCAAGATTAATCCGGCACCGTTCGCATCATTTTTTAATCTACCGGACAGTGCGATATTGAGTTCGTCTCCCGAACGTTTCCTGAAAGTCACCAACGGACTTGTTGAAACCAAGCCTATCAAGGGGACGCGCCGCCGTTCTGCATTTGCTTATGAAGACAAGGCACTGGCTGTTGAATTACTGGAAAGTGAAAAAGATCGCGCAGAAAACCTGATGATCGTTGATTTGTTGCGTAACGATCTGGGCAAGAATTGCATCAATGGCTCAGTATCTGTGCCGAAACTTTTTGCACTGGAAAGTTATGCGACAGTCCATCATCTGGTGAGCACAGTCACAGGTCAGATCAAACCGGACCGGCATGCACTGGATTTATTTCGTGGTTGTTTCCCCGGCGGTTCAATTACCGGGGCGCCTAAACTGAGGTCCATGGAAATTATTGAAGAACTGGAGCCCCACCGGCGTACTGTATATTGTGGTTCCCTTGGTTATATCGGATTCGATGGTAATATGGATTGTAATATTGCCATACGGACACTGGTTTATCATGACAACAGAATGTTTTGCTGGGCGGGCGGAGGTATCGTGGCTGATTCAGTCATGGAGGCTGAATATCAGGAATGTTTTGACAAGGCCGCAGCGCTCCTGCATCTGCTGGAAACAAAAGAGATAAAAGATGTGGGTAGTTAAGTTGGGCGGCAGCCTGATCAATACCTGTGATCTTCCTTCAACTTTGAAAACACTGGCAGATCATGGTGCGGGGAATGTAGTCATTGTGCCGGGAGGTGGTATATTTGCCGACCAGGTACGCTATCTCCAGAAGGAATTACAGATTGATGATACAACCGCGCATCGCATGGCGTTACGTGCCATGGAACAGTTCGGTACATTATTAACATCACTCGATCCGCGTTTCCACGCTGCAAATACTGTCGAGGCCATCAATAACTGGCTTGATAAAAAAGAAATCCCGGTCTGGTTCCCTTACGACATGGTTGCTGACAATCCGGCGATCAAGGCCACATGGGAAATTTCATCAGACAGCCTGGCACTCTGGCTGGCTCAAGCCATGCACTGCCAGGATCTGGTATTGCTTAAGGCCACTGTTCCGGAAAATGACAATTACTGTGCTGATTTTCTTTCACAGAGTGGTTATCTGGATCATGCATTTGCCGGGATGATGACAGAGATGCTGGTAAAACCGTGGTGGTTGTTTTATGAACAGATGGAATCTTTTATTAATTTGCTGGATAACAGGAATGATGCAGCAGCAAAAATGAAAGAAATAACCAGAGGATAGTCTCCTTAACCATTGCCAGCACAACCTACGCGCAGAGCCAGCGGCCAGTTAATCGTTTCCGGTAATTCAGGATCATCCCATATTTCGCTCATTTCCTGTTCCAGTTTCAGGACAGGATCAAATCCAAGTTCCTTCTGGAAATGTTGTGTGGCAGACCAGGTACGGATATAACCCATAATTTCGCCCAAAGTCATTGCAGCTTCTATCTTGAATGCAGGAGGTTGAAGTTCATTAAATGGAAAGGCCAGTGAACGATAACCTTCTTCCACAAGCTTGCGTTCCGGGGGCCAATATGGTCCGACAGTATCAAAATAGAAACGGCCCAGGACAGATCGCATCTGTGGATTATCAAATTCCATTTTTCCATAGGACCATGCAGCCAGGATGCCTTCCGGTTTTAACACGCGTTGTACTTCTGCATAAAAAGCTGGCAGGTCAAACCAGTGTAATGCCTGGGCAACAGTAATCAGGTCTACGGATCCGGAATCCAGACCGCTCTTCTCTGACGCAGAGACATGATACTGGATGCGGGGATGTTGTTCTGCATGAGAAATCTGTTCTGCGCTGGCATCGGTCGCAATCACCTGATCGAAATGTTGTGCCAGTTCAATCGCTGCCTGGCCTGTTCCAGTGGCACAATCCCAGGCGATATCTTTTTTCGGAGTGACAGTAGCCAGGTATTCAAATAGAGCAGTGGGGTAACGGGGTCTGAACCGGGTATATAGATTTGCGACTCCGGAGAACAGATCCTGAAATTTGAAGTCGGTCATGGATAATTAAAGTTTAAGTATGAATAAGCAATCACGCCTGGTTTATCAGTTTCGTCAATATGTGAAATATTGACGAAACTGAATAGTAGATTACTTTTTACGTGACGCAGTGATCTTTTTTTTCAGATTGCGGTTCTTTTCGCGGGACACCTTTGCCAGGATAGTTTTGAATTGAATTATCTTGTCGAGAAGTTTTTTGTCACTGGTGGCCAGGATCTCCAGCGCCAGCAGACCCGCATTCCGCCCGCCACCAATGGCTACTGTCGCAACCGGCACTCCAGCAGGCATTTGCGCAATCGATAGTAATGAATCAAGTCCCTGTAATGACTGGCTCTCTACCGGTACGCCGATTACCGGTAAAGGAGTGAGACTCGCTATCATACCGGGCAAATGTGCCGCACCTCCGGCGCCGGCAATGATGACCTTGATGCCTTTTTCATGGGCAGTCTGTGCAAATTTTGTCATATCCAGGGGAGTGCGGTGTGCTGAAATCACACGAACTTCGGTGGCTACCTTGAATTCTGCACAAACGTCAGCTGCGGCTTTCAGTGTCGGCCAGTCGGAATCACTGCCCATCAGGATAGCTACTTCTGCAGGATTTTTCTTTTTCATGGTTTGTTTCCAAAGGTAATGTTTTCAGCAGCCTGCCTGGCTGCAGCATATGCGGATTCCAGTGTATCAGACACAGCAGTGACATGGCCCATCTTGCGTCCCTTGCCGCTCATTGTTTTACCGTAAATGTGCACATGTGCACCGGGAACCGCCAGAGCATGATCAATCCCGACCGGATACCCCGGGCCCAGATCAGTCCCCAGCAGGTTTATCATTACGGCGGCCGGGCGCACCATACTGGTCGACCCCAACGGCCAGCCCAGGATGGCACGTACGTGATTTTCAAACTGTGAACAAACACAGGCTTCAATCGTATAGTGACCGGAGTTATGCACACGCGGTGCAATTTCGTTCAAGATGATATTGTTATTCCGGGTAAGGAACATTTCCACACCAAAACTGCCGATAGCATCAATTTCGATAATGGCACGGCGTGCTGTTTCTGCAGCCAGCTCGGCCACTTCCCGGGCAATCGCGGCGGGGGCCTTTACAACATGGCAGATATGATCTTTCTGGATGGTTTCCACCACCGGGTAAGTAACCATCTCGCCGTTACGTGAACGTGTGATGATGACGGCCAGTTCCATGGTGAATGGGCAGAAGGCCTCGATATACAAATCGTTGCCGGCGCCATCAAGTTGTTTCCAGGCCGGTTTGATATCTGCCGCAGATGAAACGGTGAAATTACCTTTACCGTCATAACTGTTACGGCGTTTTTTCAAAATCATGGGCCAGCCAAATTCCTTGCCCGCCGACGCTATGTCATCGGGGCTGGAGACTGCGCGGAAATCTGTTACTCCAATTCCGGCAGAGGAGTAGGTCTGTTTCTGTAAATATTTGTCCTGTATCAAGGCCATGGTACGTGCCGAGGGGAAGAGGGTATAACTGTGATCAGTTAATACCTTGAGGCTCCCGGCATTCACGAACTCATTTTCCAGTGTCACGATATCCACGTGTGCCGCAAGATTCAGCAGTTCTTCCGGTGAGTCCCAGTCACCGATCAGGGAATGGGTGGCCAGGGTCGCGGCCGGACTGACTTTATTTCTTTCCAGTACCACCACATCACAGCCCAGTTGCAAGGCAGCCATAGCGGTCATTTTGGCGAGTTGCCCGCCGCCGATTATACCGATCCGGTAACTGACAGCGTCGGCAATATTGGTTGCTGGCTTCTGCTTCAGTTTTTTTACAGTATCTGTTTCAGGCATCGGTCAGTGTATTTCCTGTCTGGTAAAACAAAAAAAAGCAGCCCCTCATATTTTTAATTTAATTTCTGGAGACGGTTGGTAATGGGGTGCACATTATATATGGTTCACCTGCCAGCAAGAAATGTTATTACGGTTTCCAGAGGAAGCGGGTGAGAGATGTCCTGCCATCAGGACCGAAGGTGATGCCTTCATCTTCGAGTAATATTCTTTGCAGTCTTTCATAATCCGGATTGCTGCGGCCGCTGATTTCACCTCTGGCGTTAATCACCCGGTGCCAGGGGATTTTATCATCGGTTAAATGGTTGAGGGCATAACCGACCTGGCGTGCCTGTCCGGGAATACCAGCGAGCCTGGCCACCTGACCATATGTGGCGATATGACCAGACGGAATTTGATTGACGACAGAATAGATCATTTCGTAAGTGGAATTCATGCGATGCAGTAAATTATTTGAACGAGACTTGTAATTATTATCTTACATCCGATAATGCGAAAGGAAAAATACCAACAAGTATAAATTACTTTTTGAATAAGATGCGGATGACTTTTAGCGCGGTCTGTTTCCCGAATTTGTCTTCGACCAGGGGCAGCAGTTTTTGATGGTCGTAGCCTTTTCTGGATAGCTCCTTGATGATAACTTCCAGGGCATTATTTGACCATTCATACTCTATGGCATCAAACAGCGTTTTAACCAGGGTTTCTGATCCCAGCTTCCGGAAGCCGGAGCGATTGGTAGTATCACCTGATCTTTCAACAGTAATATCGTTCATGGTTCACTAAGTTTCTATATTTACCTTGTAGGATTATAGAAAAGCTGTAGGTATATAACCGCAAACTGCATCACAGATTATAATTGCTTTTGTTACATTAATTCACAGATTCTATTGGTAAATGTTTCGCCTTATCTGGCGAGTACCTTTTCTTTAAAGAAATGGTACCAAAAGAACTTTTTCGGATACCTTGGCCTGCGGCTTCACGTGGTGTTCGTTAAGGATTGTCGGGAACAATCCTTGCCCTGTCATTTTTGCGCTACCACTTCTTCTCACTACAGCATGGCATACGACATACAGAATCAATACTTGGCCATTTAACTTTTATGACATAGTGAATTTTCCGCCTTGAATAAAGCTGCAAATTGGACTCGGCTGATAATGAAGAAAAACCCACATAATAACCAAGTAAACAGAAGTGCGATCAGCAGTAAGCAAGAGAAGCTCAGAACAGAGCTAAATAATGCTGATATAAACATTGAAATGAAAAGTAGTAATAATGCATAACTTGTATGGGCATAAAACTGGGCGAAATTTAAATAAAACTCTTGTAAGAATTTATATCCGTCAATTTTTAAATAATCTAATGAACAAACATTTTCCTCAATAGCTAATTCTTTTATGCTGCACCCTTTAAACAATAGTAAACATATTTCCCATGTAATTTTTAATGGACCTAAGGAACCTCTGATTAAGTCCCGTTTTTAAAAATATCATTCAATTTTTTAATCTGCATCATCGTGATTGCTTCGTCATGGATGATTTCTTTCTACCTTTACCTCGTTTTCCCATCCAACCACAA
>Ga0326597_10000985_pt1 | contig 47659 bp, 31 predicted proteins | sample RVTome_12_FD_203789 | JGI IMG/M metagenome (GOLD analysis project Ga0326597, IMG submission 203789) | Soil microbial communities from uranium-contaminated site in the Upper Colorado River Basin, Wyoming, United States - RVT100D185 | ecosystem: Environmental > Terrestrial > Soil > Contaminated >...
GGAAGTAGTCGCCCTCGACGACGTGCGACATCATCGGAATGTTGGCGGCCCTGCCGGACGGGCCGATGTCGGCGCCGCCGCCAGTCGGCCGGATGCGATCGGCGCCGAGGCCCGAGAGCAGGCTGGCGATTGCCGTCACCGTGGCGCGTGCGCCGTCCGGGCCCGTGAAGCCGAACCCGGCCGGGTCGAACACGCCGCCATCCGATTCCATCAGCAGGACGTGGTTGGCGAGCTCGGCCATGTGCGCGTCGCGATAGGCGGCGCCGCCGCGGCCACCGTTCTCCTCATTGGTGAACAGCACGACCCGGATCGTTCGGCGCGGCCGCAGCCCAAGCTTCATCATCAGCCGCACGGCCTCCCACGTCGCGATGCACCCGCCGCCGTCGTCGCTCGCGCCGACGCCCGGGTCCCACGAGTCGAAGTGCCCGCCGACCAGGACGACCTCGTCGGGGAGCTCCCGTCCGCGCAGCTCGGCGACGACGTTGTGGGAGAGCGCGTCGGGCTCGAAGTGCGCGTCCATCTCCAGGCGCACGCGGATCGGGACGCCGCGGCCGGCCAGCCGCTGGAGTCGATTCGCGTCTTCGGCGGCGATGGCGGCGGCCGGTATTCTCGGCGCGCCATCCGCGTACACCGTCGAGCCGGTGTGCGGCGTGCGCAGGCCGGTCGGGCCGACCGACCGCAGCAGCATGGCGACGGCGCCGCGCGCCGCCGCCCGCGACGGCCCGTCCCGCCGGTAGACGACGGTCTCGCCGTAGCTTGTGAACGGCACGTTGAACAGCACGATCCGGCCGGGCACCTCGGCGGCGCGACGCTCCAGCTCGTCGAAGCTGCCGAGCACGATCACGTCGGCCTCGATCCCGCCCACCGGCGTCCCGACCGAGTTGCCGAGCCCGAGCACGGGCAGCAGCTGGCGGGCGGGCGCGATGAGGTGCAGCGCCTCGCGGCCACGCACCCACTTGGGCACCACCACCGGCTCCTTGCGGACCGTGTCGAAGCCGTCCGCCCGCATCGTCTGCACCGCCCAGTCGATGGCCTGCTCGAGGTTGTCGGACCCGGAGAGCCTGGGCCCGAACGTGTCGGTCAGCTCGGCCAGCCGGCGCCACGCGAAGTCGCTCGACTGCGACTCAGCGACGAGCCGCTTCGCGATCGGCGCGTAGGGCGCGAGCCAGTCGGATTGTTGTGCCGCCACCGGGGCGGCGAGGACGGCCACGAGAGCGACCACACGAGTCAGACCCGACATCACTTCCCCCCGATTCCCCGATTCCCCGATTACAACGCCAGCCGGAACCTGCCCGAATGCAGATGGTTCATCGTCTGCACGGTCACCAGGATCGTGAAGTCGAGCTTGGTCCGCTCCTCCGGAAAACGCAGCCGGAGATCGAGCTCGTCCGAGCGCTGGATCATGTCCTCGATGACCTTGTCGATCGTGTACTGGTAGAGCCCGGTCCACTCCGCGACGAGCCGGCGCACATCCCGCCGGATGCGATGGATGAAGCGCGACGCTTTCGGGTTGTGGCGGTATCCCGGCTCGGCCGAAAAGAGGCGCCGCAGCTCGCGATCGGAAAAGTCCGGGTGCTCGATGCCGTAATGCTCCCGCTTCTTCTTGTAGTGCCGGCCGAGGGTCGTGCGCAGCTGGCGAATCGGCTCGACGGTCCTGCGGGTCGAGACCCTGGGCGGCCTGCCGGCGAGGTCGCGCATCAGCGCGTCCATGTAGTCGAGCTTGCGCCGCGCGGTGGGCCAGTCCTTGTAGCGTTCACGCCAGTGGCTGTCGGGCGTCATCCACACGGCGAACGTCTCGGCGAAGTCTTCGTCGGGGTGGCTCTGTCCGTACCACGAGTCGAGGTGGACGACGAAGCTCTTCGAGTACGGCTTCGGCAAGTAGAACTCGGGGTAGGGCGTCGAGGGCCGCCCGAAGAGGCGGATTCGCCGCCGCCGCCGTCGCAGCTCGTACGCGTTGTCGAAGGCGTGCGCCGCCTCGTGCCGCAGGATCTGCATGCACCACTCGTCGGTGCCGCCCTCGACCTCGAGCATCAGCGATTCCTCGAGCGCCTTCAACCGCGGATGCGCGAGATAGAACGGGATCGCGACGCCGGGGACGCCGTCGGGCGTGAACCACTCGGCCGAGAGCCAGAAGTGAGGCTCGAACGTGAGGCCGCACGACCGGAGCTCCTCGCCGAGCTGCGCGACCCGCGGTTCGAGCCAGCTCCCTTCGATCGCAAGCCCGAGGTCGCAGATGCGCACGTCGAGCAGATCGGCTTCCGGCAGGTCCGGCCAGTCGGACCGTGGCGCCGGTTTGGCGCCCGACGCAGGGGAGTGGGTGGCGGTCACGGGGCGTCTGCGAATCGCTTATGATATGGCCCCGCTAGCGTCCGGACAAACAGCCGAGCCAGCAGGCTCTTCGGGGAGGTTGACATGGGCAACGCGCGTCGCTTGATGAGCTGGGCGCTGCTGATGACGCTGGCGGTCGTCCCCGCCCGGGCGCAGTCTTCGACCTCAGGACCCGCGTCCGCGCCGGCGGGCAACTCGGCGCCCGTCCCGCCCCAGAACCCGCCGGCCCCGCCGCCCGGGCAGAGTCCACCGCCGACGCCGCCTCAGGATCCGACGTATCGCGAAACGGTCGTGGTCTCGGCCTCGAAGACCGAGCAGCAGCTCGTGGACGCGCCGGCGACGATGACGGTGATTGGAACCGGACAGTTGAGCATCGCCCCGTCGGCGGGCTATGGCGACCTGCTGCGCAACGTCCCGGGCCTGAACATCACCCAGATCTCCGCGCGCGACATCAACGTCACGAGCCGCAGCGCGACCAGCTCGCTGGCGACGTCGCAGCTCGCGGTCCTCGACGGGCGCAGCCTGTATCAGGACTTCTTCGGGTTCACGATGTGGGACTTCATGCCGTCGAACCTCGACGAGATCAAGCGCATCGAGGTCATCCGCGGGCCCGCGTCGGCGGTGTGGGGCGCCAACGCGCTCAACGGCGTGATCAACGTGATCACCAAGACACCGCGCGAGATGGAAGGCACGAACGTCACGGTGGGCTTCGGCGGCTTCGACCGCGACGTGACCGGACGGTCCCAGTCGGCCGGCAGCCTCTGGTATCTGCGCGGGACGTACGCCCAGGCGGTCAACGACCGGTGGGCCTACAAGATCTCGGCCGGCGGCTACTCGTCGGACGCGTTCGCGCGCCCGGTCGGGGCCATTCCGAACAACACCGGCACGCAGTATCCGACGTACGCCAACACCGGGACGTCGCAGCCGAAGGTAGACGTGCGCGCCGATTACGACTTCCCGGACGGCACGCGCCGCCTGCAGCTCTCGGGCGGCGTGGCCGGCACGGACGGTGTGATGCACACGGGCATCGGCCCGTTCGACATCGACACCGGCACCGTGCTCGGCTACGGGAAGGTCAACTACACGCACGGCACCTTCCGCCTGCAGGTGTTCATGAACGCGCTCAACGGCAAGGCTGGAAACTTCCTCAGCATCGATCCACAGGGCCGTCCGATCGGCCTCGACTTCGACACGAAGACCTTCGACATCGAGGCCGGTGACACGCGCGTGGTTGGCACGAAGAACGTGCTGACCTTCGGCGGCAACCTCCGGTTCAACCGCTTCGACCTGACGATCGCGCCGGGCGAGAACTCGCGCACCGAGGGCGGGCTGTACGTGCAGGACGAGATTCTCGCGAGCGAGTACGTGCACTTCTCGGTCGGCGCCCGCGTCGACAAGTTCAGCTCGATCGACGGCGCGGTGTTCTCGCCGCGCGTCGCCGTCATCTTCAAGCCCACGCCGGATCAGTCCGTGCGAGTCTCCTACAACCGGGCCTTTCGCGCGCCGTCGATGGTCAACAACAACCTCGACATCACGATCGCCACCGGCCTGCCGCTCCGCGCGCTGGGCCTGCCGCTGCCGCCGCCGCTCAACACGCTGACGTTCCTCGTGCCGACCGACGCGCTCGGCAACCCGGATCTGACCGAGGAGTGGGTTGACGCGTTCGAGCTGGCCTACACGGGCAACCTCCATGATCGCGCCTCGGTGTCGGCGGCCGTCTACTACACGAAGTTCTCGGACCAGATCTTCTTCACGCAGACCGGCGAGTGGGGGCCGTTCTCGCCGCCCCCCGGCTGGCCGCTGCCGGGCATCGTCTGGGCCGGCGTCTACCAGGCCGGCATCCGGTTCCCGAGCGAGTTCGCGTATCGAAACCTCGGCGAGGTCAAAGACAAGGGGATCGAGCTCGGCATCGACGGCCGGATCACCGACGAGCTCGGCGCGTTCGTCAACTACGCGTTCCGCGCGCGGCCCCAGCCGGATTTCCCGGGCCTGACCATCGATCAGGCGCTCCGCGAGATCAACCGGCCGTCAGGCCAACTCGTCAACGGCGGCGTGTCGTACCTGTCCTCCACCTGGTACGGCACGATGACCGTGAGCCGCACCACGCGGGCGTTCTGGCAGGACGTGCTCGACAGCCGCTTCCACGGGTTCACCAAGCCCTACACGATGGTCAACATGACCGTCGGCCGCCGGTTCGACGGCGGCCGGTACGCGGCGGCGCTCAAGATCACGAACCTCGCGAACCAGGAGATCCTGCAGCACATCTTCGGTGACGTGATGAAGCGGCAGATCGTCGGCGAGCTGACCGTTCGGATCCCGCGGTGAGACCCGACGCGCGATGACCCGGCCCAGACTCGCGCTGGGGCTCGTCGGCATCGCGGTCCTGGGGGCCGCGCTCGCGGCCGCCCCGCAGGCGCCCGCGCCCCTGCAGGCCGTTTTCGCCGATCTGGATCGCGAGCTGGCGGCCGAGTTCGCGGCGGACGGCACCGGCGCGGCGTCGATTGGCGTCGTGCGGGGCGCCGACCTCGTCTGGACGCGCAACTTCGGCGTCGTGGACGCCGGATCGGCACGACCCACGACGAGCGACACCGTCTATCGCATCGGCTCGATCACCAAGCAGTTCACCGCGCTCGCGCTCCTGCAGGCGGTCGAGCTCGGCCGGATGCGGCTCTCCGATCCGCTCGAAAAGTACGTCCCCGAAGTCCGGCAGATGAGGAACCCGCCGGCCGGCACGCCGCCCGTCACGCTGCTCCAGGTGGCGACGATGACGGCGGGGATCGACCGGGAGCCGGAGTGCGACGGGCCGCTCGACGGGCCGGTCGGCCGCTGGCAGCAGAAGCTCCTCGCGTGCATACCCGGCACCGGTTACGCCAACGAGCCCGGCACCGAGTACCTCTACTCGAACATCGGCTACGCGATGCTCGGGCTCGCCGTCGAGCGCGCGGTGGGCCGGCCGTTCACCGCGTTCGTGGCCGAGCGCACGTTCGTGCCGCTCGGCATGACCCGCACGGCCTTCGAGCCGACCGAGGCGCTGCGTCGCGACCTGGCCCGCGGATACTCGCGGCGGGGCCGCGAGGGGCCGTACTCGTCGGGGGTTGCCGACCGCGAGCTCGACGGCCGCGGCTACAAGGTGCCGAACGGCGCGATCCTGAGCAGCGTGAACGACCTGGCGAAGTTCGTGGCCTGGGAGCTGGGCCACGGGCCGGAGGGCGTCCTGGGCCGTGACAGGCAGCAGGCCAACTACCGCCGTGTCTATTCGGCCACGAACGGGCGCGGCGAGCTGGCGCTTTCGTCGGGCTACGGCCTCGGCTTCCAGGCGCAGCGCCGCGGCGACATCGTGTGGCTCGGCCACGGCGGATCCACGGCCGGCTACCACGCGTCGGCGCTCTTCAGCCGTGCCGGCCAGGTCGGCGTCATCGTCCTCCGGAGCTGCGACTCGTGCCCGTTCGACGCCGGACCTGTCGCGGCAAGGATGCTCGAGAGAGTCGTTGCGGCCACGCGAGGGAGCGATCGTCGGTGAATCTGGAATCTGAGATCTGGAATCGGGAGTCCCGGGACGGCGCGCCGGGCGACGGATTCCAGTTTCCAGCTTCCAGATTCCCATTCGAGTATTCTGGACGTTGGCGCGCGGCAACTGGATGGCAGAGTCCCCCGAGAAGAAACCGAAGAAAAAGATCAGGTGGTCGGCTGCGTGGGCGCAGGCGCGCGAGCTGCTCTGGGCCAGCCGCGCCCGCCTGTCGTTCGGCCTGTTGCTCATGCTCGTCAGCCGGCTGGCGGGGCTCGTGCCGCCGTATCTCTCCAAGTCGCTGTTTGACGACGTGGCGAACCAGGGCCGGGTGGAGCTGCTGCCGCGGCTCGCGATGATGGCTGGCGCCGCCACGGTCGTGCAGGCCATCACGTCGTTCGGGCTGTCGCAGATCCTCGGCGTGGCCGCGCAGAAGGCGATCACCGACATGCGGCGGCAGGTAGCCGAGCACGTGATGCGCCTGCCGGTGCGCTACTTCGACTCGACCCAGACGGGCGTGCTGATCGCGCGCGTGATGAACGACGCCGAGGGCATCCGCAACCTCGTCGGCACGGGGCTCGTGCAGCTCACGGGGGGCGTGGTCACGGCCGTGCTCTCGCTGGGGATTCTGCTGTGGCTCAACTGGCAGCTCACGGCGGCCACGCTCGTCGTCCTGCTCGGGTTCGGCGGGGCGATGGGCTACGCGTTCAAGACGCTGCGCCCGCTGTTCAGGGAGCGCGGCAAGATCTACGCGGACGTCACGGGCCGGCTGACCCAGGCGCTGGCCGGGGTGCGCGTCGTGAAGACCTACACGGCGGAGCGGCGCGAGGACCTCGTGTTCACGAAGGGCGCGCACCGGCTGTTCCGTAACATCGCGAAGTCGATGACCGGCGTGTCGGCGACGACCGCGTTCTCCAACGTGGTCATCGGCGCGATTGCGGTCGTCATGATCGTGTTCGGCGGACGGGCGATCGCCGCGGGCACGATGACGGTGGGCGAGCTCGTGATGTACCTGCTGTTCACGGGCCTGATGGCGATGCCGATCGTGCAGATCGCGTCGATCGGCACGCAGATCACCGAGGCGTTCGCCGGTCTCGACCGGATCCAGGAGATCCTCGGCACGGCGCGCGAGGACGCCGAGGACGCGACCCGCGCCACCGTGGGCGACCTTCTGGGCGACATCGAGTTCGAGGGCGTGTGGTTCGAGTACACGGCGGGCGTGCCCGTGTTGAAGAACGTGTCGTTCCGGGCGGCGGCCGGCACGACGACCGCGCTCGTCGGCTCGTCGGGGTCGGGCAAGAGCACGCTCATCAGCCTGGTCATGGCCTTCAACCGGCCGACGAAGGGCATCGTGCGCGTGGACGGCCGGAACCTGCTCGACCTGCGGCTGACCGAGTATCGGCGGCATCTCGGCGTCGTGCTCCAGGACAACTTCCTGTTCGACGGCACGGTCGCCGAGAACGTCGCGTACGGCACGCCGCACGCCACGCCGGAGGCGATCGAAGCCGCGAGCCGCGTCGCGCACGCCGACGAGTTCATCAACGAGTTCGAGAAGAAGTACCAGACCGTCGTGGGCGAGCGTGGCGTGCGACTCTCGGGAGGCCAGCGGCAGCGGGTGGCGATCGCGCGCGCGATCCTCGCCAGCCCCAGGGTGCTGCTGCTCGACGAGGCCACGTCGAGCCTCGACAGCGAAAGCGAGGCCATGATCCAGGACGGCCTGCGCGCGCTCCGGAAGGGACGGACCACCTTCGTCATCGCGCACCGGCTGTCCACGATTCGCAGCGCCGACCAGATCCTCGTCCTCGAGGGCGGCGAGATCGTCGAGCGCGGCACGCACGCCGAGCTCTTTGCCCTGGCCGGCCGCTACCGCCAGCTCCACGACAAGCAGTACAGCGTCGAATACGACCGATTCATCAATCCCGGCGAGGACTTCACGCCTGAGCCGGCGCAGGTGGCGCCCGCGGCAACATCGCGGGGCCGGGGCGAGCTTTGAGACAGTAGGTCCGGGTTCCGGAAGTGAGCGATAATGACGCCATGAGTGCGGCCTCGGGGCGCCGGAACCGGATGCAAGTGCGCGTGTATCCCACGCTGGCGGCGCACGATCACGACGACCCCGCCTACTGGGCGGCGTCGCCAGCGGCGCAGCGAGTCCTGCAGGTATGGAAGCTGAGCGAAGCGCAGTATCGGCTTCGTGGCGAGTTCCCCGATGAATCAGGACTTCCTCGATCTACTGCGCGCGTTCATCGACCGTAACGTCCGATTCCTGATCGTTGGCGCGTACGCGCTCGGCGTACACGGGCGGCCGCGGGCCACGGCCGATCTGGACGTGTGGGTGGATCCGACACCTGACAACGCCGCGAAGATCGTCCAGGCGCTGGACGCGTTCGGAGCCCCCGGGGGACAGGTCACGGCCGACGACTTCAGTCGTCCTGGCATTGTCTTTCAGATGGGGCTGCCGCCGCTCAGAATCGACGTGCTCACCGAACTGTCCGGGTTGACGTTCGCCGAGGCGTGGCCAGGCCGGGTCCAGGCCGCCTTTGGTCCCCTCACGGTGGATGTGATCGGCCGAGAGGCGTTCATCAGGAACAAGCGGGCAACGGGCCGCGCGAGGGACCTCGGCGACATCGAGGCCTTGGGCGGATAGGCGCGCCGTCGGACGCCGACGCAAACTCGCGTGGGCCCGCGCGGCGCCTTCCGCCTTGACGTCGCGCCCGCGCGCGGCGACACTAAGGCATAGTGTCGCTATGCCTAGAAACGACGGGCTTCCACCGGGCACGCTCGCCCTGCTCATCCTCGGCGTGCTCGCCCGGCAGCCGCTGCACGGGTACGCCATCGCGCAGACGATCGCCCTGCGGTCGGCCGACGCGCTCAGCGTCGAGGAGGGCTCGCTGTACCCCGCCCTGCAGAAGCTGCTGCTCAGGGGCCGGGTCAGGGCCAGCCCGGCCGTCTCCGAGACCGGCCGGGCCGTGCGGGCATACCGGATCACGCCGACCGGCCGCCGGCAGCTCGACGCCGAGCGCGCGCGTCACCGGCAGGTGACCCGGGCGATCGCCGCGGTCATCGATACGCCCTGAAGCGACTGCCGTGCTGCGCCCCGGAGAGTGGCTCCGCCGAATCTGGCACCTGGTCAACCGCCGCCGCCTCGAGGCCGCGCTCTGCGCGGAGATGGAGGCGCATCGCGCGCGAATGGGGTCGCCGCCGCGGTTCGGCAACCTCCTGCGTCTCCGCGAGGAGGCGCGCGACGCCTGGGGCTGGCGGTGGCTCGACGAGCTCGTCCGCGACGTCGAGCTCGGCACCCGGGCGTTGCGGCGGACGCCCGGTTATTCACTGGCGGCCCTGATCTCGCTCACGATCGCCGTCGGCCTAGCGGCGGCCGCCGCTGGCGTCATCAACGCGTACCTCGTCCGCTCGCTGCCCTATCCGCACGCCGACCGCCTCTACCACGTTCTGTACGCTCCACCCGGACCGTGGGAGCCGGCGGGCCTGTCGCGTTTCGACTGGTCCGCGCTCGATGACATCGTCGAGCACGCGATCACTTCCACGAGCGAGACGATGCACGCCATCGACGGGCGGCCAGGCGATCCGTACCGCGGCCTTCATGTCTCGCCCGGTTTCGTCGCCGGGCTCGGCGTTCGCGCCGACGTCGGGCGCATCTTCACGAGTCATGACTTCGAGGGGTCGGATCCCGTCGCCATGATCTCCACGAGGCTCTGGCGCGAGCGCCTGGGCGCCGCCCCGGACGTAATCGGACGCCGGTTCAGCGCCGAGATCGACGGAGCGGGCCGGGCGCGGCGCACCTTCCAGGTCATTGGCGTGCTGCCCGAGGGCTTCTGGTTCGGACGGGACAGCCGCGACCTCGTTGACGTGCTGCTGCCGCTGCGGACGGCCGCGCGGACCTATCGCGTCCGCCTGCGCGAGGGCGTTCCGCCCGCGCTGGCCGCGCGCCGCCTCACGGAAGTCGTCAGAGGCATGGCGTCCGATCTGCCTCCCGACTGGCCGGGCGTCACGATGGAATCCGCGCACGAACGCTACGTCGCCCCGACGCGGCCCGTGCTGCTGGCCTTCGGCGGCGCGGCCGCGCTGGCCCTCGCCATCGCGGGCGCCAACGTCGGCGTCCTGACGCTGCTGCGCGGCGTCAGGCGCCAGAAGGAGATGGGCGTCAGGTGTGCGCTCGGCGCCGGCCGCGCGCGGATCGCGCGCATGGTCCTCGTCGAAGCGTCCGTGCTCGTGGCGACGGCCGCCGGCGCGGGACTCGCGATCGCGCACCTGGCCCTGCTCGAGCTTGCGCCCGCGATCGCGGTCCAGCTCGGGCGGCCCGCGCCAGGCGGCGACGCGGCGCTGCGCATCGACGTCACGGCCGTGCTCGCGGCCGCCGCCGTCGGCGCGGCGATGGCGGGCGTGCTGTCGCTGGCCGCCCTCCTCGCGCCCTGGAGCCTTCGGCTCGCCGACGCGCTCCGCCGCGATCGCCGTACGTCCACCGATTCTCCCGCCGTGCGGCAGGGCCGCCGCGCGCTCGTCGCGCTGGAGATTGGCGGGACCCTCGCGCTGCTCGTCGCAAGCGGCCTAATGATCCAGAGTCTCGCCGCGATGGTCCGGACGGACTTCGGCATCAGGACCGACGGCCTGGTCCGAATCGGCGTGGATTTCGCGCAAGGCGGCAGCCGCGATCCGCGCGCGCGGGCCTCCGTGTATGCGGCGCTCGTCGATCGCGTGTCGGCGCTGTCCGGCGCGCCGGCGCCGCTCTTCCAGTGGCCGCAGTTCTACGAGACGCCCAAGCAGCCCGTCGACATTGACGCCGGCGTGCAGGGCCCCGTCGAGCTGGGCGTCGTGCCGGTCGGCGCCAGCTACTTTTCGACCCTGGGCATCGACCTCGAGCAGGGACGGGTGTTCGGCGACCTCGACCGCATCGGCAGCGAGCCCGTGGCGGTGGTGAGCGAGACGGCCGCACGACGCCTCTGGCCGGACGGAGCGGCGATTGGCCGCCGCGTGCTCCTGGCGGAACGCTTCATCTCCGGGTCCATCGCCAGACAGTGGCGCACGATCGTCGGCGTGGTCGCCGACGTGCGACAGACATATGACGACGCCGACACGGCGGACATCTACGTGCCGTTCATGCAGGCACCGCCCGTCGAGGACGGCGCCTGGCTCTACCTGACGCCGGTGGGGCCGAGGCCGCACTGGGAGCCGGCGCTCCGCGACGCGATCGCGGAGATCGATCCGCGCGCCATCGTGACGATTGCCGTGCCGCTCGGCCAGGAAGCGGAACGGCAGTGGGCGGCTCCGTGGTTTCTGACGATCGTGCTCACCGGCTTTGCCGCGTTCGCGGTGCTGCTCGCCCTGGTTGGCACGTATGGCGTGACCGCGTTTGCCGTTCAGCAGCGCGAACGCGAGGTCGCGATCCGGCTGGCGCTGGGCGCCGACGCTCCGACCGTCGTGCGCATGTTCCTCGTGGACAGCGGCCCCGTCCTGGCCGCGGGTCTCGCCATCGGCGTGGTCGCGGCGGCTGCGGCCGGGCGCCTGATCGCCCACCAACTCCATCGCATCGACGCGCTGGACCTGCCGACGTTCGCGCTGAGCACGCTCGCCATCGCGGCGGCGGCCCTCGCGGCCACGTGGTGGCCGGCACGACGCGCCGCGCGACAGCGGCCGGTGGCGATGCTGGCTCAGGAATGAGAGGCCGGCGGCGCCGGCACGCCCCGTCCCCGGAACCGAGTATGATCTTTGGTTGCAATGCCTGACTTCATCTACACCATGAAAGGGCTGGGCAAGACCTACCCGCCCGACACCGTCGTCTTTCAGGACATCTGGCTGTCGTTCCTCTACGGCGCGAAGATCGGCGTCATCGGCGCCAACGGCGCGGGCAAGTCCACGCTGCTGAAGATCATGGCCGGACTCGAGCCGAACTATCAGGGCGAGGCGACGCTCTCGTCCGGGTATACGGTCGGGCATCTGGCGCAGGAGCCGCAGCTCGATCCGGCGAAGACCGTGCTGGATAACGTCGAAGAGGGCGTCGCGCCGGTGCGCGCGCTGCTGACCCGGTTCGACGAGATCAACGGCAAGTTCGGCGAGGCGATGTCGCCCGACGCGATGGAGAAGCTCCTCGAGGAGCAGGCGAAGGTCCAGGATCAAATCGAGGCCGCGGGCGCCTGGGACCTCGATGCGCGGGTGGAGCAGGCGATGGACGCTCTGCGCCTGCCGCCCGCCGACGCCGACGTCACGACGCTGTCGGGCGGCGAACGCCGGCGCGTCGCGCTCTGCCGCCTGCTGCTGCTCTCGCCCGACCTGCTGCTCCTCGACGAGCCGACCAACCACCTCGACGCGGAGTCGGTCGCCTGGCTCGAGCACTTCCTGCACGCGTACACGGGCACGGTCGTGGCAATCACCCACGATCGGTACTTCCTCGACAACGTGGCCGGCTGGATCCTCGAGCTGGACCGGACGAAGGCCTTTCCGTGGGAGGGCAACTACTCGTCGTGGCTCGACCAGAAGCGGCAGCGGCTGTCGGTCGAGGAAAAGCAGGAGACCAAGCGGCAGCGGACGCTCGCGCGCGAGCTGGACTGGATCCGGATGTCGCCGCGCGCCCGCCAGGCCAAGGGCAAGGCCCGGCTCAACGCGTACGAGCAGCTGCTCAACGAGGACACGGCGCAAAAGATCGACCGCGTCGAGATTTACATTCCGCCCGGCCCGCGGCTCGGCGACGTCGTCGTCGAGGCGCGCGGCGTGCGCAAGGGCTACGGCGACCTCCTCCTCGTTGACGACATGAACTTCACGCTGCCCCGGGGCGGCATCGTCGGCGTGATCGGGCCGAATGGCGCCGGCAAGACAACGCTGTTCCGGATGCTCGTGGGGCAGGAGACGCCCGATGCCGGCACGCTGCGCCTCGGCGAGACCGTGCAGATCGGCTACGTCGATCAGTCGCGCGAGGCCCTGTCGCCGACGAAGACGGTGTGGCAGGAGATCTCGGGCGGCGAGGACACGATCGCGCTCGGCAGGAAGGAGGTCGCCTCGCGCGCCTACGTGTCGTGGTTCAACTTCCGCGGCCGCGACCAGCAGCAGCAGGTGGGGTCGCTGTCGGGCGGGCAGCGGAACCGTCTGCATCTGGCGAAGCTGCTCCAGAGGGGCTGCAACCTGCTGCTCCTCGACGAGCCCACCAACGACCTCGACGTGGACACGCTGCGGGCGCTCGAGGACGCGCTCGTCGACTTCGCCGGCTGCGCGGTGGTGATCTCGCACGACCGGTGGTTCCTCGACCGGATCGCGACGCACATCCTCGCTTTCGAGGGCGACAGCCGCGTCGAGTGGTTCGAAGGGAACTACGAGGACTACGAAGCCGATCGGAAGCGCCGGCTCGGCGCCGAGGCGGACCAGCCGCATCGGATCAAGTTCCGCAAGCTCACGCGATGAGCGTCCGCGCCGTGGCCGCATGCGTGCTGCTCGCCGCCGGCTGCGGCGCCGGCGACTCCGCGCGCTTCCTCTCGATCGCGACGGGCGGTACGGGCGGTGTCTACTATCCGTACGGCGGCGCGCTGGCGCACCTGATCACGGCGAACGTGGCCGGCGTGCAGGCCACGGCCGAGGTCACCGGCGCTTCGGTTGACAACCTGAAGCTGCTGCAGCTCGGCCGGGTGGACCTGGCGTTCACGCTGGCCGACACACTCGCCGAAGCGGTGCAGGGCAGCGGGCCGTTTCAGGAGACCGGTGCCGTCGGCACCGCCCGGACGCTGGCGGTCCTCTATACCAACTACACGCACGTCGTCGCCCGGGCCGGCAGCGGCATCAACCGGGTCGCGGATCTGAAAGGGCACGTCGTGTCCGTCGGGTCGCCCGGGAGCGGCACGGAGCTCGTCGCCGACCGCGTGCTCGGCGCCGCCGGCCTCGACCCGCGCCGCGACATCACGCGGCACGCGCTCGGCGTCACCGAGTCGGTTGGCGCGCTCAAGGACGGCAAGCTCGACGCGTTCTTCTGGAGCGGCGGGGCGCCGACACCGGCCATCCAGGACCTGGCCGCGACGCCGGGCCTGTCGATCGCGTTCCTGCCGCAGGACGACCTGCTGCGCATCCTGCAGCGCGACTTCGGGCCGCGTCTCTACCGGCCCGCCGTCATCCCCGCCGGCGTCTACCGCGGCATCGACGACGAGACCGGGGTTGTGGGCGTCACCAACGTGCTCGTCGCCTCATCGGCGCTCGACGAGGACACCGCGTACGCGATCGTCAAGCTCATGTTCGATCGCAAGAACGCGCTCGTGGCCGCACATCCCGAGGCCCGCCATCTCGAGGTGCCCGGCTCGCCGGACGCGTCGCCCGCGCCGTTCCATCCCGGCGCCATCCGTTACTACCGCGAGCACGGCTGGCAGTAGCCGGCCGCGTCACGTCTGCCGCAAGGCCTCGTCCGGAAGCGGATCGCCCGCGGCCTGGTTCGTGAAGTCGCGATTGCTTCGTTCCGACAGCGGCTCGAGGCGGACGAGCCCCTCCCGCACGACCCGCCGCATCACCACGTCCACGAGCGTCGTCTCGTTGGGGCGGACGACCGTTTTCAGCACGTCCGGACTGGCGTCGAGCGCCGCTGTGACGAAGTGGACGAATCCCCGGTCGAGGTGGGGCTCGATTCGCAGGCCGAGCTTCGAGGCCTGCATCATCACGTCGGTGTTCAGGTAGTAGGTGAGCGTCCCCGGGTGACGCCGGTTCTGCTGGCGGTCCTCGAAGAACCCGCGGGGCAGCCGGTCGGGCGAGGCCGGCGCCGACGGGCGGTTGGCGGGGGCCGCGGTCAGCTTCAGGTCGAACCGGCCGACGGTCCGGCCCTCGGCGTCGGCGACGCGGAAGACGAGCATGCTGTGCCGCTGGAGGCCGGGCTCGGCGTCGTTCTCGTCGGCGAAGGCGGCCCGCAGCGCGTCGTAGCTCCGGGCCGAGGTCACGGTCAGGCAGCGCAGCAGCGCGTCGACGGCCGGGTTCGGCTCGCCGGCCTCGGTCACGCTCTGCATGATCCCGCGGGCGCGTCCGGAGTGCGCGCGATCGACCAGGACCTTGAAGGCCGTGGCCGGCGCCGCGCGGATCCGCGCGACCTCGAGCCGGCTGGTGTCCGCCTGCCGCAGCCGCACGATCGTCGCGTTGAGGTTGGCGGCTGCCGAGCGCACGACTCCGTCCGATCCCGGCTCGCCCGTGTACGCGTTGACGTGATCGTACAGCCGGCGGTCGATGCCCTGGCCCGTCAGCACGAACGGGAACACGCGAGCGGCCTCGATCGTGTTCTGCGGCGACTCGATCCAGGCCTCGTTGAGCGCCCACGACTCCGGGCTGCCGAGCTCGAGCCAGTCGAGCACGCCCCTGCCGGGTTCCACGCCCTGGAACCACGTCTTGATGCGGACGAGCCGGCCCTTGCCCAGCTGCGCGAGCGCCGAGCCGAAGTTCGCCGGCGCGAGCATGACGAGGTGGCTCATCGGACAGCGCCGGCGGCGGCCGAGGTAGTGGCGCTGCCACCACGCGCGCACGACCGGGCCGCCCGTCGAGTGCGTGACGCAGGCAAAGCGCTGCCGCCGCGACGTCAGATCGCGAAGTTCCGACCTGACGGCGGCCTCGAAGGCCCGCGCGATGTCGCCGACGGTGACCTCGTCGCGGAAGCTGACGTACTTGGTGAGCCAGACGTGGCGTACGTCCAGCGACAGGCCGCGCGCCGCCGCCTCGCGCGCGAGCCGCTCGGGAAGCCGGCCGTACGTGTCGGTGCTTCTGACACTCCAGCCGTGGACGAAGACGACCGTGCGGGTCATGCCGGCGCCGGCCGCATCCTACCATCGGCGCGCCGGCGGGCCGCCTGCGGCTACTCGGCCTTCAACGCGTCGATCGGATTGAGGCGGCTCGCGCGACGGGCCGGGGCGAGGCAGGCGGCGAAGGCGACGCCGGTCAACAGGACGAACGTGGCGGCCAGCGTCATCGGATCGGCAGGGGAGACGCCGAACAGCAGACTTCTCACGAGCTGCGCCGCCCCCAGCGCGACCGCGAGACCCGCCGCGTTGCCGCCGATTGCGAGTCCCACGCCTTGCCTGAACACCAGGCGCCGGACGCGCGACCGGTCCGCGCCGAGCGCGACGCGCACGCCGATCTCGCGTGTCCGGCTGGCCACCATGTGCGCAACGACTCCGTAGACGCCGATGGCGGCAAGCAGCAGCGCCACACCGCCCAGCAGCCCGGCGATCGTGGCCGCCAGCCGCTGCGGCAGCAGGCCCAGATCCGCGTACTGCCGGAAGGGCGTCAGGCTGATGAGCGGCAGGTTCGGGTTGACGTCGCGCAGGACCGCCCGAATGGGCGCGGTCAGGCTCAGCGCAACGGTCGCGTCCGCCTCCCGGCGGAGGAAGTAGTGGACCTCCGGCATCGGGTTCTGGGCCAGCGGCACGTAGATGAACGGCCCGGGCGTCTCGCCGATCCAGCGGCTCCTGGTGTCGGGCGTGACGCCGACGACGGTCAACACGCGAATCGACTCCTGGCCAGGCCGGAAGTCGCCTGCCTCGACGGTGCGGCCGATTGGATCGCGTTCCGGCCAGGCCAAGCGCGCGAACGACGCGTTCACGATTGCGACTTCCGGGGCGCCGTCCCGGTCCGCCGGGGTGAAATCGCGTCCCCGCAGAACGGGCACGCCGACGGCGGTCAGGTAGCCGGGCGAGATGACGTTCCAGTCGGCGGGGAGGTTGCCGCCGGGGCTGGCATCTCCAGGAGTCCGCACGGCGCCCAGTCCCATGGCCGAGCCGCTGAGGGGGATCATCCGGGCGGTGCCCGTGCTCTCCACGCCCGGCAGCGCCCCGAATCGCGCGCGAAGGTCTTCGGCGATCGCGGGCCACTGCTCTTCCGGGTGCTCGGCCAGGCTGAGGTCGAGGCTGGCCACGTCGATCCGATCGACGGCGAGCCCCGTGTCCACCGTGGACGCTGCGTGAAGCGCCTGCAGGAACAGGCCCGCCACCGCGACGAGCACGAAGCAGCCGGCGATCTGGGCCGCGACGAAGGCCTGCCGCAACCGCCGCCGCCGCGGCGTCAGGCCCGGCTGCCCGAGATCGCCGCGCAGATCCAGCCGGGCGGTCTGCCACGCGGGCACGAGACTGGTGGCCAGACCGGTCGCGAGCGCGAGCACGGCCGTATAGAGCAGGGCGCGCCAGTCGGGCGACAAGTCGGCCGCGACCGGAACGGGCAGGCTGGTGAGGACGGCCGCCAGGGCGGCGGTGGTCCACCGCGCGAGCAGCCCCGCACCCGCGGCGCCGGCCACGAACAGCAGCAGGGTTTCGACGATGAGCAGGCGGGCGAGCGCGGCGCGCGACGCGCCGAGGGCGAGGCGCACCGCCATTTCACGCGTGCGCGTCGCGGCGCGGGCCAGGAGCAGGCCCGCGAGATTCGCGCAGGCAACGAGCAGGACGAGCCCGGCGAGCGCGAGCAGGATCCCGAGGAACGGCGCGACGAAGGCGCCGGCCTGGCCGGGCAGCCGGCTCGTTGGCGCCACCACCAGGCCATGGCCGCCATGGGCATCGGGGAACTCGGTGGCGAGCCGCGCCGCCAGCGCGGAGACCGACTCCTGCGCCTCTTCGAGCGACACGGAGGGCTTGAGGCGCGCGCCCATCGTCAGCCACACGTTCTCGCGGACGCGGAAGAGGTTCGCCTGCGGCATCGACCGGGCGTACGAGGTCAGCGGCACCCAGATGTCGGGTGCGAGCACCGTGGTGCCTTGAAAGCCGGCCGGCGCGACGCCCGACACGACGAACGCGTCGCCGTTGAGCACGATTGCGCCGCCGACGAGCGACGAGTCGGCCGCGAAGCGGCGCCGCCAGAACCCATGGCTGAGCACGACCTTGCGCAGCGGTACGTCGAGTTGCTCTTCGTCTCCACGGAAGAACACGCCCGCCGCGGGCGTGACGCCGAGCACCTCGAAGAAGCTGGCGCTCACCAGCTCGGCGTAGATGCGCTCGGCGCCGTCCGGGCCGCCGAGGCTGACCGGTCGCGGTTCGAACTGATGGGCAAAGACGCCGTCGAACACATCGGTCGTGTCGCGCAGGTCGGCGTAGGTTCGGTACGAGACCGTGTCAAAGCCCTCGCCCCGGGTGGTCCGGCCGACGTCGACCAGCCGGTGCGGGTCGCGGACGGCCGGCATCGGCGAGAGCAGAAGGCCGCTCGCGGCGCTGAAGATGGTCGCGTTCGCGCCGATGCCGATGGCGAGCGAGAGCACGGCGGCGGCTGTGAACACCGGGTCGCGCCGGAGACCGCGGGCGGCGTGGCGCAGGTCTTTCGCGAGACGGTGACGCATGGAGTCCTTCCGCCCCGTGTTACGCGACATCGGGTCTCAAGGTGAACCGGCGGCCTCGGAAAACCGGCGTGCTAGCATTGGTATCCGGACGTCTGCGGCTGACGTTCGGAGACAGGGGCATGTGGTGCGGACCCGGGTGCTGGCGTTCGTCATGGCGGGCGGCCGTGGCGAACGGCTCGATCCGCTGACCCGCTACCGCACGAAACCGGCGGTGCCGTTCGGCGGCCGCTACCGGCTGGTGGACTTCGTCCTCAGCAATCTCGTCAACTCCGACGTCACCGCCATCAACGTCCTCACCCAGTACAAGGCGCAGTCGGTCCTCGAGCACATCCAGTACGCGTGGGCGCACCGCGTGGTGGGGCGGGACAGCTACATCACGGTCGTTCCGGCGCAGATGCAGATGGGCGACAGCTGGTACCAGGGCACGGCGGACGCCGTGTTCCAGAACCTCGATCGCCTCCGCCAGTACCGGCCCGATGTCGTCGCCGTCTTCGGCGCGGATCACATCTACAAGATGAACGTGCGCCAGATGGTCGAGGACCACCTGAAGTGGGGCGCGCAGGTGACGGTGGCCTGCCTGCGGGTGCCGCTGGCCGAGGCCACGGCGTTTGGCGTCGCGAGCGTGGACAGCGCGAACCGGATCCGCGCGTTCGTCGAGAAGCCGGCCGATCCGCCCGGCCTCCCGGACGACCCGGCCGCGGCGTTCGCGTCGATGGGCAATTACATCTTCGACGCGGCGACCCTCGTGCAGGCGCTCGAGGTCGACGCGCGGGTGGATCGCTCGACCCACGACTTCGGGCGGGATATCGTGCCGAAGCTCGTCGAGGCCGGCGTCGCCTACGCGCACGACTTCAGCCAGAACGTGATTCCCGGATCGAAGCACGAGAGCGAGCGCGGGTACTGGCGCGACGTCGGCACGATCGACGCGTACTTCGAGGCCAACCTCGACCTGAAGAACGTCGAGCCGCAGCTGAACCTCTACAACCGCGACTGGCCGATTCACTCCGCGACGTTCGACGACCCGCCGGCGAAGTTCGTGTTCGACGAGCCGGGCCGGCGCGGCGAGGCGCTGCAGTCGGTGCTGTCGCCGGGCTGCATCCTCTCGGGCGCGTACGCCAAGGACTGCGTGCTCGGCCGCAACGTCTACATGCACTCGGGGGCGGAAGTGCTCGAGTCCATCATCATGGACGAGGTGGACATCGGGCGGGGCGCCAAGATCCGGCGGGCGATCATCGACAAGAACGTGCGCATTCAGCCCGGCGAACAGATTGGGTACGACCGGACGCGCGATCGCGAGCTCGGCGTCGTGTCCGAGAGCGGCATCGTCGTGATTCCGAAGGTGCCCGGTCCCCTCGACATTCCCAACCGCGGGTGAGGTCGCGGGCCGTCTGAATCCTACGGCCGCAAGGCCTGGATGGGATCCTGGGCGGCCGCGCGCCGGGCCGGGACGTAGCTGGCGACGAGCGTTGCGGCAAGAAGCGCCGTGACCGCGACCGCATACGTCAACGGATCGCCCGGGCCGACGCCAAACAGCAGGCTCGCCACCGCATGGGCGAGCGCGAGACCTCCCGCCAGGCCGAGGCCGAGGCCGAGGCCGGCGAGCGTCACCCCCTGCCGCACCACCTGTCGAACCACGTCGCTCGCTCTCGCCCCGAGCGCCATCCGCACGCCGAACTCCTGCCGGCGCTGCGCCACCGAGTAGGCCATCAGTCCATAGAGCCCGCCGGTCGCCAGCACCAGCGCGACGAGCGCAAACGACACGAACATGCCGGTGAGCAGCCGGTCGTTCGCCAGCTTCTCCCGGAACAGCTGCGCCATCGTCTGCACGTCGTAGACGGCCTGATCGGGATCTTCCGCCCGGATCTCGCGGCGTGCTGCCTCGGTGAGCGAGGCGGGATCAACCGCGGTCCGGATGGCAAATGTCATCGCGCGCCGGGGGTGCTGGCCCAGCGGCAGGTAGACCGCCGGGTCGTAGCCCTCGACGAGCTGGTCGCGGTTGAAGACGTTGCCCACCACGCCGACCACCTCGAGGGCGCCGGCTCCGTTCACCAGCGTCAGCCGCTGTCCAATCGGGTCAGTCTCCGGCCAGTAGCGCCGCGCCGCCTCGGCGCTGATCAGCACGACGCCGGGTGCGTCGGGACGGTCCGTGTCGGCGAACGGGCGGCCGCCCAGGATCGGGATGTCGAACGCCGCGAAGTAGTCCGGGCTGACCGTCGTGCTGACCGCCCAGGGCCGGTCGGCCGGGCGCGCCGCCGCGCGGCCTGCGATCGTGAACCCGATCGGTGACGCGCGCGAGAAGACCGGTAAGGCGCCCGAGATGGCGGCATGCTCGACGCCCGGCAGGCGCGCGAGCCGCGCGAGCGTCGCGCCGGCGAAGCGGTGTGCCGAGGCGTCGTCGGGATACCGCGGGCCGGCGAGCTCGATCTGCAGCGTGAGCAGGTTGGCGGGATTGAAGCCCGCGTCGAAGTGCGATTCCGCGATGGCCGTGCGCACGACCAGCGTCGACAGGACGAGCAGCGCCGTCGCGAGCGACAACTGGGCCACGACCAGCAGGTTACGACTGCGATGGCCGTGCCTGCCGCCGCTCGTCCGCCCAGCCCCTTCGCCGATGGCCTGGCTCAGGTTCAGCCTCGCCGCCGCGAGGGCGGGGAGCAGACCGAAGAGCAGGGGGGTCGCGAGCGACAGGATGGCGACGTAGGTCAGCACCCCGGAATCAACCGCGAGCTGCTGGAAGAAGATCTCGTAGGTCACGGCCTTGATGACGCGCAACCCGCCGTAGGCCATCGCCAGACCCAGCCCGCCCCCGAGCAGCCCCAGCAGCAGGCTCTCGGTCACGAGCTGCCGGACGATTCGGAAGCGGCCGGCGCCGATGGCAGCCCGGACGGCCAGCTCCTTGCGGCGCATCACCGAGCGGGCCAGCATGAGGTTGGCCACGTTCGCGCAGGCGATGGCGAGCACGAGCGTCACGACGAGCCCGAGGAGCGCGAGGACGAACCAGGTGTTGCGGCCGGTCATGGCCTCGAGCAGCGGAATGGCCCGCGCGTGCCAGCCTTCGTTGGTCGTGGGGTGGTCCTGCTGCTGCCGGCGGGCGATCGCGGCAATCTCGGCCGACGCTTCCGCCACCGTGACACCCGGGCGCAGTCGAGCGAAGACGTTCAGCCGACGCTCGGCCCGCGGGGCCTGTGGATCGAGGACCAGCGGCGTCCGTACCTCGACGAGGCTCATGTTGCCGACTTCGAGCTCCGGCCCAAGCACGCCGAGGACGCGATGCGGCACGCCGTCGAGCGTCAGGAATTCGCCGACGGCGTCCGAGTTGTCGCCAAACTCCCGCAGCCAGTACCCGTGACTCAGCAGTACGACTGGCGGCGCACCCGGCCGGTCGTCGCCCGGCTGGAACCCGCGGCCAGCGGCCAGTGGAACGCCCCACAGATCCATCAGGTTGGCGGTGATCCGCTCGGCGTCGAGCCGCGTCGGCTCTCCCCGGCCGGTCAGCGTGTAGGTGGCGCCCGCAAATGCGCCGATGCCTTCGAACGACCGCGACTCGTTGCGCCACTCGACCAGGTCAGGAGCGGACACGGGCTCGCGGTCCGCGCCCCGCTGGGTGTCGACCATGGAGAGCGCGACCAGCGCGTCCCGGTCCTTGAAGGGAAGGGGAGGGAGCAGCAGGAAGCTTGCGATGCTGAAGATGACCGTGTTCGCGCCGATGGCCAGGGCAAGCGTTCCGGCGACCACCGCCGTGAACCCCGGCTGGCGAGCGAGGACCCGCGTGCCGTAACGAAAATCGTGCAGCAGATCGCGCATGCCGGCTCCTCGCTGGGGACCGTGACAGTAGTCATGACGAGTGGGCGCGTCCGGCGGTTCGGCCAGTCCACGTGCAGGTGCTAGGATCGCGGGCATGCGGTTCAGCCTCAGGAGCCTGGTCATCGCGTTCGCCGTGATCGCGGCGCCGCCCGCGTTGAGCGGTCAGGCGTCGCCGTTCCCGAACGAACCGCTCACGTTCGGACCTTCCTCCGGGCGATTCAATCCCGACGGCACGTTCTCGATTCGGGGACAGGACTGGCCGGCGCTCGACGGCACCTGGACGGTCACCAGCGGCGAGGTGGAGTTCGTCATGCCGCGCGCGCCGAACGGCTGCCAGGGCCCGGGCCGATACCGCTTCAGCCTCGACGGGCGGCGGGTGAGCTTCGCACTCCAATCCGACGAGTGCCCGTTCCGGCGGATGATCCTCGACGGCAGCACGTGGCGGCCGGTGGGCGACGTGCCCCTGGCGCCCGATCGGCGCATCCTGCGCACGGCCGCCGACCCGAAGCCGCCCCTGCCCGTGCCCGCGCCCGCGATTGGCAGCTGGCCGGGCTTCCGGGGCCGGATGGCCGCCGGCGTTGCCGAGGGCCAGAACCTGCCCGATCGCTGGGGTGGGGCGGGCCGCGAGCACATCCTCTGGCGCACCGCGATCCCCGGTCTCGCGCACTCGAGCCCCATCGTCTGGGGCGATCGGGTGTTCGTGACGACGGCCATCAGCAGCCAACCCGACGCCACCTTCCGGCCGGGTCTCTACGGCGACGGCGACGCGTCGGAGGATCGGTCGCGCCATCGCTGGGTCCTGATGGCGCTCGACAAGGAGACCGGCGGCGTCGTGTGGGAGCGCGTCGCGCACGAGGGCCCGCCGGTCGATCGGCGCCACATCAAGTCCACCTATGCCAGCGCCACGCCGGCGACAGACGGCCGCGTCGTCGTCGCGTCGTTCGGCTCCCAGGGCCTTTACGCGTATACGGTGGACGGCCGTTTTCTCTGGAAGGTGGACCTCGGCCGCCTGCACCTCGGCGCCTACAACATCCCGACGATCGAATGGGGGCCGGCCAGCTCGCCGGCGATGTGGAACGGACTGGTCATCGTGCAGGTGGACACGCACGAGGACTCGTTCGTGCTCGCGCTCGACGCCGGGACCGGTGACACCGTCTGGAAGACTGAACGCGAGGAGCTGCCGTCCTGGGGCACGCCGAATGTCGTCGAGACGGGGGCCGGGCCGGTGCTCGTCACCAATGCCTCGAATTTCGTCCGAGCCTACGATCCGGCCACCGGCAAGGAGCTGTGGCGCATCGGGCGCAGCTCGAAGATCACGGCACCCACGCCCATCGTCGCCGAGGACCTCATCGTGGTCGCGAGCGGCCGCGCGCCCGAGCGACCGATCTTCGTGGTACGGCCGGAGGCTCGCGGCAATCTCACCCTCGCCGACGGCGAGACGACGAGTGAGGCCGTGGCCTGGAGCCGGACGGGCCGTGGTCCGTACATGCCCACCCCGCTCGCCTACGACGGCATCCTGTACGTCCTGGCGAACAACGGCGTGTTTGACGCGTACGACCTGAAGACCGGCGCGGAAATCTACCGCCAGCGGCTGCCGCACCTCGGCAGCGGATTCAGCGCGTCGCCCGTCGCGGCCGACGGCCGGATCTACCTGTCGAGCGAGGACGGCGAGATGCTCGTCATCCGGGCCGGCCGGACGTTCGAGCACATCGCGACCAGCTCGATGGACGAGCTGCTGATGGCGACGCCAGCGCTGTCCGAAGGCGTGATGTTCGTCAGGTCGGCGCAGAGCCTTATCGCGATCGGGCGGCGCTGACTCGTCGGAGGGGCTGGCTTCAGCCGGCCCGGGTGAGGACCGATGTACTGCGAGCGGTGCCAGGAACAGTTCAAGTGGTACGAGAACGTCTGCCCGCGCTGCCAGCGCGCGCTCGTGCCTGACCCGGCGGGCATCGCCAAGGAGCCGGACGCGCCGGTCGTCCGGGTGTTCAGGACGGCGGACGAGGGCCGGCTCCCGCTCGCGGCCATGGCCCTCGACGAGGCCGGCATCGAGTACGCCGTGCGGAAGGCCGGGCTCTCCGACGTCTTCGGCGTCAGCCACCCGACGCCGGGATTCGAATCGACCGGGACGGCGGTCGAGATCCACGTGCTGGCGGCCGATGCCGAGCGGGCCCGCGACCTGCTGGTCGATCTCGAGCGTGCGTCCGACACCGGCGAGATTCCACCTGAGGCGCTCGAAGCCGACCCGGCCCCGCGCGCGGTCGCCGGCGTTACTGGATCGGGATCCCCTCCCATCGAGCTGTTCGACGTGGACACCGACCGGCGCATCGGGACGATCAGCGACGCGGCACTCGAGTGGCTGTCGGAGCGTCTCGAGCTGGAATCGGACGACGATGACGATTACTACATCGACGCGCCGACGATCGACATGCTGGAGCAGGACGGCGCGGCGGCCGATCTGCTCGCCGTGCTGCGACACGCGCTGGGCGACCGGGAAGGCATCAGCATCCGATGGACGTGATCGCGTTCGCGCTCGCCGTCATCGGCTACGCGGGCCTGACGGTCACGGCGATCCGCGCCGCGTACGGCTCCTTGCCGATGGCCCTCTGGCGCGCCACGGTGCTCGTCATCGTCGTCCATACCTTTCTCATCTGGCACGTGCGGTACGAGTGGAGCTTCGCGACCGCCACCCGCAACGGCTACGCCGGGTTCCTGATCTTCCACGGCGCGCTGCTGGCGATTGTCTGGTCTGCTGTCGCGTCCGAACCGCTGCAGAGCCGCCTCGTCTGGGTTTCGTTCGTCGTCGTGACGCTCGGCGCGGTCGGCGCGGTGTTCCGGTACGACGAAGTGGCGGTCTACCGCCTGCCGGTGCTGGCCCTCGGCGCGGTCGGCGTGGCGGCGCTGCTGGCTGCCGCCCGCCGGCGCTCGACCGGACGCGTCCGTTGAGGTCCGCCTCCGCGCGAGTCCTCAGCTTCCTGCTGAGCGCGCTCTCCATCGTCTGGGTCCTGAAGGTCATCAGCCCGCAGACGTATCGGCCGCTGATGCTGCTCGTCGGCGTATGGGCGATCCTGCGCGTGTATCCGACCAGGGGCCGATGGGGCCCGATCGTGGACCTCGGATGGGTCATCGTGGGCCTGTTCGGGCTCGGGTGGCCGCTCGCGGCGGGCGAGCCGTTCCTCTACCGCGCCGCAAATCCGACCGGCGGCGATCTGCTGGCGGGGGTGGCCGCGATCGCCGTCGTGCTGGAAGCCGGGCGGCGGACGACCGGCTGGGTGCTGCCGGTGTCGGCGGCGGGATTTCTCGCCTACGCCATCGCCGGGCCGTGGCTCGCGACCCTCGGGCTTGCCGGCATCGCTCACCGCGGGTACGACCTGTCGCGGCTGATCGGCAACCTGTACATGACCCTCGAGGGGCTGTACGGCGTGCCGCTCGACGTGGCGGTGACGTACATCATTCTCTTCACGATTTACGGCGCCGTGCTGGAGAAGTCCGGGGCCGGGAAGTTTTTTCTGGAGTTCGCCATGCGGATGTCGTCGCGGGGCAATCAGGCGCGCGCGGCCGGCCGCTCGGTCGCGCTCGCCGGGTTTCTGCTCGGCACCGTGTCGGGGAGCGGCGTCGCGACGACCGTGACGCTCGGGTCGGTGGCCTGGCCGATCCTGCGGCGAGTCGGCTACGGCCCGGAGACCGGCGGCGCGATGATTGCCGCCGCCGGCATCGGCGCGCTGCTCGCGCCCCCCACGCTCGGCGCCGCCGCATTCATCATCGCGGAGTACCTGCGCATCTCGTACCTGCAGGTGCTCGTGATGGCCACGATTCCCGTGGTGCTCTACTACGTCAGCATCCTGCTCATGATTGAGGGGGAGAGCACACCAGGTGCGGGGGGTGCGGCGGGTGCGGCGGGTGCGAGGAACGAACTGACGCAGTCGGCATCTTCAGTGGAGTCCCCTGACCGGGCCGAGCCCAGGAATGAAGAAGATGCGCGCAATGACCAGTCGCGCCACCTGGCACCCGCCGCACCTCGCACCCCGTCGCACCCCGGCGCACTGTCCTATCTGCATTTCTCCTCGCTCGTCGTGGTCGCCGGCCTGATGGTGCTCGGGTTCACTCCGTTCCGCGCGGTGTTCTGGGCGACGATCGTCGGGATCGCGCTGAGCTTTCTGCAACCGGAGAACCGGCTCTGGCCGCGGCGGCTCGCGGGCGCGATCGAGACGGGCGGGCGCGACGTGCTGCCCGTGCTGGCGACGACGGCCATCGCCGGTGTCATCGTCGGCGTCGTCACGTTGACCGGGCTCGGCCTCAAGGCGGCCGGCGTCATCGTCGGCGCCGCCGGCGGGTCGCTGCTGCTGACCGTCGTCTTGGCGGCCTTCGCCGTGTGGATTCTCGGACTGGCCGTGCCGGTCACCGCGTCCTACATCATCTCGGCCGTCATGGTGGCGCCGGCGCTCGTGATGGTCGGCGTACCCGAGGTGGCGGCGCACATGTTCATCTTTTATTACGCGGTGCTGTCCGAGGTCAGCCCGCCGACCGCGCTCGCGCCGTTCGCCGCGGCGGCCATCACCGGCGGCCGGCCCATTCGGACCGTCATGCTGACGTGGAAGTTCTGCCTGCCCGCGTTTCTCGTGCCGTTCGCCTTCACGCTCCACCCGCGCGGCCTCGGGCTTCTCCTCCAGGCCGGTCCGATGGACGTGTTGCTCAGCAGCGTGTCGGCGCTGATTGGCGTGGCCGCCGGCGCGATGGCGTTCAGCGGCTGGATGCTGCGGCGCCCGACGATGGTCGCGCGCGCTCTGGCCGCCTCGGGCGGGCTGCTGATGTTTCATCCGGCGGCGTTCACCGACGCGGTCGGACTCGCGCTTGTGGCAACCGCGCTCGTGACAGCCGGGACGTGGCAGCGGCTGCGCACCTGAACGCACCTCCGCACTCCCGCACTTTTCTGTTATGTTTACCCCGTCTTTCGGAGGAAGCCCCCATGCGCACACCCAGATCCACGCTGATGCTTGCCACTCTTCTCGCCGTCGCGCTCGCCGCGTCCGCGCCGCTCGCCCGCGCGCCGATGCCGGCCGCCGAGCAGGCGCCGTCGGTGACGTCCCCGATGCAGGAGTGGGGGCAGAACATCGGCGACGACTACTTTCTGGTGAACTACCAGCAGGCGTCCGCGTACTGGCGCAAGCTCGACCAGGAGTCGGACCGGATGCGGGTCGTCGAGATCGGCCGCACGGCGCTCGACCGGCCGCAGCTCATGGCCATCGTCACCGCGCCGGCCAACCTCACGCGGCTCGACCGCTACAGGGAGATCTCGAGCCGGCTGTCGCGGGCGGAAGGTCTGACCGAGGACCAGGCGCGCGCGCTCGCGCGGGAGGGCAAGGCCGTCATCTGGATTGACGGCGGCCTGCACGCGACCGAAGTCCTCGGTGCGCAGCAGCTCGTCGAGACGGTCTATCAGCTCGTCTCGCGGACCGACGACGAGACGATGCGGATTCTGAACGACGTGATCGTGCTGGCCGTGTTCGCCAACCCGGACGGCATGGATCTGGCGGCGGACAACTACATGAAGTACGGCGGGGGCGGCCTCCCGGTGCTCTACAACCACTACGCCGGCCACGACAACAACCGCGACTCCTACATGAACGCGCTGCCCGAGACGACGAACATGAGCCGCGTGATGTACCGCGAGTGGTACCCGCAGATCATGTACAACCATCACCAGACGGGACCCCAGGGATCGGTGATGTTCGCGCCGCCGTTCCGCGATCCCCACAACTACAACATTCACCCGCTCGTGATTGCCGGCATCGACATGGTGGGCTCGGCGATGCACACGCGCTTCATCGCCGAGGACAAGCCGGGCGTGACGTCGCGGCGCGGCGCCAGCTACTCGACCTGGTGGAACGGCGGCCTCCGGACGACCGCGTACTTCCACAACCAGATCGGCCTGCTGACCGAGACCATCGGCAACCCGACGCCGATGTCGATTCCGTTCGTCGTGAACCGTCACATCGCCGACTCGAACAACTTCTACGCGATCGCGCCGCAGCCGTGGCGCTTCCGCCAGTCGATCGACTACTCGGTGACCGCCAACTACGCCGTGCTCGACCTGGCGTCGCGCTTCCGCGAGACGTTCCTCTATCGCATCTATCGGATGGGCGCGGACTCGATCGAGCGGGGGAGTGAGGACCACTGGACGTTGACGCCGCATCAGGTGGCCCGCGTGCAGGCCGCGCTGGCCGCAGCCGGGGGCGGACCAGGCGCCGGGGAGGGCCGCGGCGGCCGTGGTGCCGGTGGCGGGGCGGTCGTGGGCGGGGTCGTTGGCGGCGTCGTTGGCCGTGGCGGCGGCGGACGCGGTGGCCGGGGCGGTGCGGACGAGGCGCTCTGGAACGAGCTGCGCAAGCCCGAGTACCGCGACCCACGCGGCTTCATCATGCCGGCCGGCCATCCCGACTTCGGCTCGTCCGTCCGGTTCGTGAACACCCTCATGAAGTCGGGCGTCACCGCACACCGGGCGACCGCGGCGTTCGGCGTGGCCGGCAAGCAGTACCCGGCCGGGTCGCTCGTCGTCAAAGCCGATCAGGCGTTCCGGCCGCACGTGCTGGACATGTTCGAGCCCCAGGATCATCCGGACGACATCCCGTATCCCGGCGCGCCGCCCATCGCGCCGTACGACGTCGCGGGCTGGACCCTCGCATACCAGATGGGCGTCGCCTTCGATCGCATCCTCGACGCGTTCGACGGGCCCTTCGAGCGCCTGACCGACTTCGCGACCGTGCCGCCGGGTGCCATCCGCGGCGGCCAGACACCGGCCGGCTACTACTTCACCCACGCGTCGAACGACAGCTTCATCGCGGTGAACCGCCTGGTGGCGGCCGGCGAGGACGTGTCGTGGCTCGCGACGGGCCCGATGGGCACGGGCACGTTCTATGTGGCCCGGAAGGCGACGACGCGGGCGATTCTCGAGAAGGCGGCGGCCGATCTGGGCGTCACGTTCGAGGCCACGGCGAGCGCGCCGGCCGGCCAGTCGGCGTCGCTCCGCAAGCTCCGGATCGGCCTCTACGACACCTACGGTGGCGGCATGCCGTCAGGCTGGACGCGCCTGCTCTTCGAGAACTTCGAGTTCCCCTATGAGGTCGTCTACCCGCCGATGCTCGACGCCGGGGACCTGCGCGGCAAGTACGACGTGCTCGTCTTCAACAACTCGGGCCTGAGCTCGGGCGGGGGCGGACGAGGTGGCGGACGAGGCGGCGGCGGACGAGGCGCCGGCGCCGAGCCGCAGCGCGACCCGCGTGACAAGCGCCCGCCGGCCGTCGACTATCCCGAGGAGTACACGCGCCGCCGCGGCGCGTTCTCGCCGGCCACGCTCAAGGCGGTTCAGGATTTCGTACAGCAGGGCGGGACGGTCATCGCGATCGGCAGCTCAGCGGAGGCGGCCGTCGAGGCGTTCGCTCTGCCGCTGGCGAATCACCTCGTCGACGTCGAGAGCGCCCAGCCGCTCGGCCGAGAGACCTTCTACGTCCCGGGCTCAGTGCTGCGCGTGGCCGTCGACCCGAAGAACCCGGTCGCGCACGGCTACGGCAGCCAGGCGGACATCTACTTCGACGGCAGCGGCGTCTGGAAGCTCGACCAGGCGGCAGGCGGGGCCGGCGTCCAGCTGCGGCCGGTGGCCTGGTACGACAGCGACGCGCCGCTCCGCAGCGGCTGGGCGTGGGGGCAGGAGCGCCTGAACAGGGGCATCCAGATGGCCGAGGCAACCGTGGGCCAGGGGCGCGTCATGGTCTTCGGCAACGAGCTGCTGTTTCGCACGCAGCCGCACGGCAACTACCGGTTCTTCTTCAACAGCCTTTATCTGTCGGTTGCGCCCAATCTCAGATGAAATCGATCAATGCATTGAAGATCTGGCGATCTGAGATTGATTGATTGACGATGTGAAAATTAGAGATCGTGGTCGAAAGGAGGGGCCGGCTTCAGCCGGCCCCGGGTTGGGCAGGCTGCAAGGCCACCGCTCCGACAGCCGGCCCTCACCTATCTTCCCGGCCGCTCGATTGACCCCACGCCGACGACATGTCATATTCGACATGTCCGAGGTGCGATGCGCCAGCCGGACAAGCCGCTGGTATGGCTCCGCGGCGAGATCAAGACGCCCCCGTTCAGCGCCGCGGCGCGCATTGAGGCGGGCTTCCTCCTGCGCCGCCTCCAACAGCGTGAGCTGCTGAGCTTGCCGCACTCGAGACCCATGCCGGCCATTGGCGGGCACTGTCACGAACTGCGGGTAAACGATGCCGGCGTCACGTGGCGGATTGTGTACCACCTCGAGCCTGATGCCGTCGTGATTCTGGAGGTGTTCGCCAAGAAGACGGCTGCAACGCCGAAGACGAGGGTGTCGGATTGCCAGCGTCGGTTGGCGGCGTATCGGAGGTGGTCTCCGGGAAGGAGTAGACCGATGAAGCGCGACAAGAAGGCACGCCTCGAACGAGCAGGGTGGACCATTGGCAACACGGCCGAGTTCCTCCAATTGGACACACACGAAGCGCGATTGATCGAATTGAAGCTGGCGTTGGCCGCCGGTGTCCGTCGTCTCCGCGAGCGCCGCGGCATGACGCAGGCCACCCTGGCCAAGCGTCTTGGCTCCAGCCAGTCTCGGGTCGCCAAGATGGAAGCCGGCGATGCCTCGGTCAGCTTCGACCTGATGATTCGCACGCTACTCGGAATTGGGGCGGGCCCTGCGGACATCGCAAAGCTGATTCGGGGCGCCCGTGCCCATCGAGCAGCCTAAAGCGTTTTTCAGGATCCTTTAGCGGCCGCTGTAGCCGCCATGGCGGAAATAGTGACGGCACTCCGCGGCGGAGCGGGCGTCGATGCCGTCGACGTGATGGGCAGGCAGATGGTCGGCCACGACGATGTCGCCGGGATGGAGCGTGGGTGCCAGGATCGGGTCGACGTAAGGGCAGGACGCTCTCGCCGCTGCGGGCCGATGCCGCGCAGGCCGGCGGCGCTGAACCATGTGCTGTCGGTGCCGCCGCAGTTGCGGCTGTTGGTGGCCGTCGCGCCGTAGATGCGGTGGCTTCGTGGCTTGGCTTCCACGCGCGCCCGGTCGGTGAGGGTGCACCTCGTTACGGAAGCTATCGGAGCGCCTCGGCGATGACGCGCGCGGCCAGGGCGTGCCCGACTTCCGTCCAGTGCAGATCGGATCCAAAGAGGGGGACGCCATCCCTCTGCGCCCGGGCGAATGCCGGCAGCAGATCGATGTTCCGCACGCCGTGCGTCGACAGGATGGCGGCAAGGCGGGTGCGGCTCCGGGGATTTGCCAGGCAGCGCGCCTCGGGGCCGTCGGGCACGTCGACCTCCACGTGACTGGGCACCGAGAAGACGACGAGATCGGCGCCGGATGCCCGAACGTCTGCAGCCAGCCGCGCGAGGATCCGATCCGTGAGCTGCCAGGCCTCAATCCACTCCGGTGTTTCCTCACACCGGTAAACCCCGGGCAGGCTTCGCGGGCCAACGTCGGCGTCCGGCGGTGACGACATTTCTCGCCGGGCGGCGAACGAACGTCTGGCGTCGCGCAGCCGCCGGTAGAGGGCGCTCCCGCTCACGTACCGAAGCGGGCCGGGCAGCTTCGAGGCCGGGTCACCGCGCGCCTCGTCGAACGCCTGCTGCGTGCCCTCGTAGTCGGGCGGGATCACCCGCCACGCGGGCGACGAGGGATCGAGGAACGGCCGGCTCCTTACGTTGACGTTGGTGTCCGAAAAGGTGCCTCGCATCAGCACCAGGGAATTGTCCAGCACGTCGTTGTAGGTGTAGAAGCCCAGCAGCACGAGGTCGGGCCCGTACGCGACGCCCTCTGTCGTGAAGGCCAGCCACTGCTGCAGCGTGCCGTATCCGCCGACGCCGAAGTTGATGACTTCGGCGTCGCGCCCCGCCCGCACCAGCTCGGCCTCGAGCCGGCGGGCCATGGTCGAGCCGAGAGGCACCGAGAAGGCCTCCATGAACGAGTCGCCCAGGATCAGGAGGCGGTAGGTGCCGTCCGGCTTGGCCCGATCGTGCTCGACGTCGCGCCAGCCCTTCGAGTTGTACGTCACAGCAACCCTGGGCCCTGCGGCCGCGTACGTGAACGTCGCACCGGGCTCGAGGCTCCAACCAAGGACCCGATGAGGGATCCGGTGCGCGCGGACCGAGACAGCGGCGTCGGGCAGATACCGGGCCAGGACCTCGAGGATCAGCAGGCTGAACGCGACGGCGAGGAGGCCGAGCAAGAGCTTCCCGGCGCGGTCGGATCGCCAAATCTTCAATGCAATGGGCAGAGTCTATTGTCCCCCTCGCCCGCCTCCGGCCGGTGCCGGCATCTGGTTTGGGGCGAAGCGCGGCAGCATCTGGTCGCGCATCGCGACGTGGTAGACGGCTGATGCGATCGCCACCGCCGACTTCCTGACATCTTCCTCGACAATGCGCTCCCAGGTGTCGAGGTTGGTGTGCCAGGTGTGCGAGTTGTACTCGATCGGGTCCTGCTGCAGGCCGATGCCGGGCAGGCCGGCGGCGTTGAACGACGTGCTGTCGGTGCCGCCGCGGTTGCGGCTCGTCGTGGCCGTCGCGCCGTAGATGCCGAGGTCCTCGAACTCGGCGAGGTACTGATGGACGACGGCCGCCGCCTCGGGCGGGCCGAAGACCGATCCGCCGCGAATGCGGCCGGTGCCCGAGTCCACGTTGAAGTAGCCGTTGAACCTCGCGAACTCCGGCTTCGGTTGCTCGGCCGTGCCGAAGTGCTCGGCGACGTAGGCCTGCGATCCGAGGAGCCCCTGCTCCTCGCCGCCCCAGAGCGCGACGCGGATCGTCCGGCGCGGCTTGACCCCGATCGCCTGCAGGATTCGCGCCGCCTCCATCATCACGGCGCACCCGATCGCGTTGTCAGTGGCGCCAGTGGCCGAATGCCAGGAGTCGAGATGGCCGCCAAGCATGACGACCTCGTCGGCCCTGTTGGTGCCCGGGATCTCGGCGACCGCGTTGTACGACGTCCGGCCTTCGGGGTACCACCGGTTCTCGATCGTGAACTCCAGCGTCACGGGCGTGCCGTCGGCGAGGATGCGCACGATGCGGCCGTAGTCCTCGTTTCGCAGCACGACGGTCGGGACGCTCTTCGTGGCGTCGAAGTTGGCGTCGCGGTAGCCGGGCGCGCCGAACGCCCGGATCTGCCCGTGCTCGCGCCCCGCGTCCTCGACGCGAACCGCCACGCCGTTGTCGAGCAGGAACGCGTTCACGCGCTGGTTCACTTCATTCGCGCTGAGCCGGGGCACCCCGCCGGCTTCAGCGCCCCGTCCGCCGCGGCCGGGCCCCGCTGGTCCGCCGCGCCCGCCGCGGCCCCCGCGGCCCGCCGGCGCGTTCGGGTCCGGGTTGTACTGCGCCCGCACCTGCGCGTCGTCGCGCCGCTTGGCCGGCGGCGTCTCCTGGAAGGGCACGCTGCGGTGCGGCCCGACGAGCACGATCGCGTCGCGCGCCTGCTCGCGCATTCGCGCGAGATGCGCGTCGAGCTCGGCCTGCGTCGGGTTGTCCGGCGGCACGAGCAGCACGGTCGAGCGGGTCACCGTGCCGCTGGTTGACGGCGTCCACGCGAGTACTTCGAACACCAGGTTGTCGCGGACCGGCGACAGGATGTGGCCCGACGCCTTGACGTTCAGCCACCCGCCGGGCGCGAACGGAAACGGCTCGAGGTGGCCGTTCGTGAAGCCCCAGCGCGCCATCTGCTCAACGGCCCACTTGGCCGCGTTCTCATGGTTGGGCGAGCCCGTCAGCCGCGGCCCGTAGACGTCGGTGAGGTAGTGCATGGTCCGCAGAATCTGCGAGTTCTCCATGCCCTCCTTGCGGATGCGGGCGTTGACGTCCCGATCGATCCGTTCGGCCGGCGCCTGGGCCAGCAGCGCCGAGCCGATCAGCGTGGCGGTGGCAAGCAACATGAACGTCCTGCGAAACATGGGTGACTCCTTCGTCAAGCCTAGACGGTACAGCGGAATCGGCGATCTGGAAACCGGAATCTCCGGGTGAGCCGATATCGCTATAACTGTGTGCAACCGATGGCATCGCCGCCGAACAAGGCGTCGACGACTCGCGGCCGGATCGTCGTTTCGCGCCCGACCGACCCTCCTGACGACCGGGGGTACTGGTGGCAGCAGTCGCCGGAAGCCCGACTCACCGCCCTGGAGACGATGCGTCAGGGTCGACGTGTGGATCGCGAGAACGCCGGAGAACGCATCTCGAGAATCTGCCCGCGGCCGATCCGACCTGACCCGCGCGGAGTTTCCGTCGCGGGCGCGTGGCTCAGCGGCGCCGGCTTGCTGGAGGCTGGTGAACGCCGCGAGCAGGCAGGCCGCGCGACGACCATGCGCTCGATGCCGTTTCCCGGGTACGCTTGCAGATTCCAGGTCTCCGAACCCGGATTCCATGCCTTGGACGTACCCATCGGAATTGGCCGAGGCGCTCGTGGCGCTCGGCCTGCGCCCGACCTCGGCAACGCCGCCGGCGCTCGTCCGTGACGCGCTCAACGACCTCTACCGCTTCGAGCTGCGGCGGATGCGCGACCGGCTGCGGGCGGGCGAGATGCCCAGAGCTGCCTACATCGACCTCGTCGTTGCCACGCGAAAGCGCTACTGGCCGCTCACCCTCCAACTGCCGGCGTGGGAGAAGATCTGCGGCAGAGGCGGCGATACGTGAGCCTGTTCACCAGGAGGGGCGGGCTTGAGCCCGCCCGGGACCCGGGCCGCCGAGGCCCGCCCCTCCGTTGGACTGCGCTGCGGCACCGGAGAAGAGGTCACCGGCTCCAGGTGATTCCGTTCTCGACATAGACGAACCACAGCCGATCGCCGGCGAACGCGCCGGTCACGACCGGGCCGCCCCACATGCGGCCGGCGAACCCGTTCACCGACCAGGACGAGTTGATCGTGTACGCCGCCGACATCTCGAGCGACGACCCGAAGTCGGTCGAGCCGTTCGACGGCCGGCTGACGTAGCCGAAGTTGCCGCCGGTGGAAAGCGTCGCACCGCTGCCGGCGTACCAGCGGTCCGCCGCCGAGGCCAGCCACAGGCGTCGCCAGTCCACGCGCAGGGTGAGCGCCCTTCGCGGCCGGAGGATCGCCGACACGAACAGGTCGTCGAGGTTCATCGTGGCGTTGACCGTCGTCTGCGAGAAACGCCGCATGGTCGGCAGCATGGGGAAGAACGTCCCGTGCCGGCTGTCGCCCGCGTCGTCGTCGCCGCTTGCGTGGTTGAAGCCGGAGCGCAGCCATGGTGCCCAGGGCTTTCCGGTCCACTGGTAGCCGGCCTCGGCGGCGACGGCGACCGCGCCGTGATCGTGGTCGTACCAGCCGCCGGTCTGCGCGGCGACCCAGCCCAGCACGTCGAGCTGGCCGCCGGCGGCGGGGTAGGCGCCGATGATCGACCCGCCAACCGTCGTGACCGACACGTCGGCCCGCCCGGCCACGCGGCCGGTGTTGTCGGGCCGACCGGTGACCCGTCGCGCGTCGCCGTAGTGCCACGCGAAAGCCTGCAGGGCCGTGTTCGGACGCGCCGGGGACGGGGCCACATCCAGCGTGACGCCGGCCACGACGAGGTCGGTCATGCTCGCCTCGGATTCCCGCGCGAACCCTCCCTGCGTCGGCATGAAGGCTGCGCCGGTGAGCCGCACCTCCGGCCGCGACCACTCGACCCGTACGCCGTCGAAGCCGCGCTGGTAGATCGACCACTCGAACTCGCCCACGAGCCGGGCGTCCACGCGCTGCCTCTTGACCACCTCGATCTTCGGCACGCCGCTCGGCGCCTCGGCGCCGGACGTGTAGGCCTGCCGTCCGACCTGCACGTCGAGGCGAGGCGCCACGTTCTTCAGTCGGATGTGCGCGTAGCGTGGATACAGCCGACCGACGGTCGTGTGCTGGCCGCCCTGCGCGTAGTAGAGCGCGCCGGTGCCGAGTGCGCCGGGTCCCGTGGCTTCGTCGGGCAGCCCCAGCAGCCCGACATGCTGCGCCGCGAGCGTGACGTCGAACCGGGGCGCGGTCCGTCGCGCCTGCACCAGGACACGGTTGCCCAGGAACGTGTAGTCCGGATCGCCGCCGCCGGCGGGGGGGCCGAAGAACCGCCACGTCTCGATGCGCGTCACGTTGCTCACCGTGAAGATCCAGGCGGGCGGCGCGGTCGGTGGCGGGCCACTCGCCGCGGGTGTCTGGCCCGCGGCCGGGGGAGCCGCAAGACCCGCCACCAGAACGCCGAGAATCGTCGTCGTTCGCATTGGATGCCCCCCGTTTTCTGAGGGGCGGGCTTCTGCAACGCCCGCCGCGGGCCGGCTGAAGCCGGCCCCTCCACGGGATCCTAGTTGCGCGGGGACTGCGCGCCCAGACGGTTCCGCTCGCCGCGCGCCAGCCGCTCCAGCGCGGGCCGGTCCACGATGACGAACCCCGACGCCGCCGTCGCGACCACGTCCTCGCGAGCCAGCCGGCTCATCGTGCGAATCGCGGTCTCCAGCGTGGTGCCGCAGAGGTCCGCCAGGTCCTGACGCGACAGGTGCAGCGGGATGCGGGTGCGCCCGTTCTCGCGCACCGCATCCTCGCGCCCGGCCAGATCCAGCAGCAGGGCGGCGACCCGCTGCTCGACCTGCCCGCTCGCGAGCTCCGCGATCCGGCCGGCCAGCCGCATCTCGCGCGTCGTCGTTTCGCGTACGAACGCCATAGCCGCCGCCGGACTCTGCTCGACGATGTGCAGCACGTCCCGGCGGGGGAGGAGCAGCACGACCACGTCGTCGCCGAGGGCGACGGTGGTGCAGCACGCGGGCGAGAAGGCGGACACCGCGCTCGCGCACAGCAGGTTGCCCGGACCCGTGACGTCGAGCATCACCTCGCGGCCGGTGTCGCAGGGGCGCATCAGCTTCACGTGGCCGGAGACGAGGAACACGTACGCGTGCAGCGCGTCGTCGAGCTTCCAGACCGCATGTCCGCTCTCGACGTGCCGGACTTCGGCGTAGGGTCGGAGGCGGTCCCGATCCGCCGGCGTCAGCGCGCGCAGGAATGGCACCCGCTCGACGACGGTTTCGAAGCCCACGGCCGGTCTCCGATCGCGGGCGATGCGTTTTCGCATGACATCCGTCATATGGCCTCGCGTTCTGGCCGCGTTGTCATGCAAGTTTCCCGCCGACGTCATGGCGGGCACGTCTGCGCCCCGGTAGCCTGCCGGGTGTGGAGAAGTCCCCACGGCTGCTGGAATCCACCCGAGAACACCGGGTCTTTCAGACCCGCGTGGGCGTTCTGCATCGGCTCGCGGCGCCCGAGCCGCCGGCCCGGCCCTCGCCATCCCGCCTGCAGGGCGCGCTCGAGAAGTTCCTCCAGACATGGGGCCCACGCCTCGGCGCCCATCTCGACCTCGAAATGCGGGTCCTCGCGGGCGAGGCAGGCGAACGGCTGCCCGAGGCCTGGAGCCCCGACTCGTTCCAGCGCGAGCGCGAGACGTTCGAGACGCTCTTCGACCTCCTGAGAGACGGACGGGCCTGGCTCGATCGGCACGAGCCGGGCGCCGAGCAGGAGATCGCGGCGGCGCTCGACGACCTGGCGCTCCTCTGGAGCCAGCACATCCGGCGTGTGGACGTCATCGGCCCGCTGCTTTCCAGCCGGGAGGTGCCGGGCGATGCATGACACCTTCCGGCTCCGGGCGGACATCCCGGCGGCGAACTACCACCGCGACCTCATCTCCTGCCAGGTGGCGTGCCCGGTGCACACCGATGCCCGCGGCTACGTTCGGGCGATCGCGGAGGGCGATTTCGAGCGCGCGTACCTGATCGCGCGCGGGCCCAATCCCTTCGCGTCGATCTGCGGCCGCATTTGCGGCGCGCCCTGCGAGGCCGCCTGCCGCCGCGGCAGGATTCCCCGCGTGGACGACGACGGCAACGTGTTCGGGAAGGACCGGCCAATCGCCATCCGGGCGCTCAAGCGCTTCGCCTGCGAGCAGGCCGGCCCGGACGTGCGGCCAACCGACGACGTGCTGGCTGCCGTTCGCCAGTTCGTGCCGGAGGGCTCGGCGCGCGCCGAAGAGCTCGCGGCGCTCCTGCGCGCCACCGTGAACGGGGCGATCGGACGTGTCAACGGCGTGCCGGTGGCCATCATCGGGGCCGGCCCGGCGGGCCTGTCGGCGGCGCACGACCTGGCGCTCCTTGGCTTCACGCCCGTGGTCTTCGAAAGCGAGCCGGTGCCGGCGGGGATGCTCGCCACGGGCGTGCCGGCCTACCGCCTCCCGCGCGAGCTCATCGCGCGGGAGATCCGGGTGATCGAGGCGCTCGGCGTCGAGATCCGCTGCAACCAGCGCGTCGGCCGCGACGTGTCGATGGCCGATCTCCGCCGCGACTTCGCCGCGGTGATCGTGGCCGTGGGCGCGAAAGGCTCGCGCGGCCTCGGCCTGCCGGGCGAGCGCGGCCCGGGCGTGCTCGGCGGCGTGGACCTGCTCCGGTCCGTCTCGCTCGGCGAGCCCGTCCAGCTCGGCAGGCAAGTGGTCGTCATCGGCGGCGGGAACGTCGCGTACGACGTCGCGCGCACCGTTCTGCGCCAGATCGCGTACGACACGGCGCGCACCGCAGCCCGGCTCCTCGACACGACCGTCGTCCGGCTCGTGTCCCTCGAGTCGCTCGAGGAGATGCCGGCCGACACGATCGAGATCCTCGAGGGCGACGAGGAGGGCATCCAGCGCTTCAACGGCTGGGGCCCGGTCGAGATCGTGCGCGGCGAGTCGGGTGCCGTCACAGGCGCGCGGTTCCGCCGCTGCCTGCGCGTCTACGACGAGTCGCACCGCTTTGCGCCCCTCTACGATGACGCGGACGTGATGACCGTGCCGGGCGAGACGGTGCTCCTCGCCGTGGGGCAGATGCCGGACCTCGGCTTTCTCCGGGACGGGGCGGCGGACGTCGTCGAGGCGCGTCCCGGCTGGCCGAAGGTCGATCAGCAGACATTGGAAACGACGGCGCCCGGCGTGTTCGTGGCCGGCGACCTCGCGCACGGCACCCAGTTGCTCATCCACGCCGTGGCGTCGGGCAAGGCCGCGGCGCGATCGGTCTACCGCCATGTCACCGGTCGCACGCTCGAAGCGGACGCCTTGACCGCGCACCTGACGCTGCCCGGCTATCGCCGTGAGCCGGGATTCGAGCGCGTCGCGCGCGTGCCTGTGCCGGTGGCGGACCCCGCGGCCCGGCTGCTGCATCCGGAGGTGTCGGTGGAGCTCGGCTACACCCGCGAGCAGGCGATGCGCGAGGCGTCGCGCTGCCTCGACTGCGGGGTGACGCCGGTGTTCGACGGCACGCGGTGCGTGCTCTGCGGCGGCTGCGCGGACGTGTGCCCCACGCAGTGCCTCAAGCTCGTGTCGCTGGCCTCGCTCGATGGACGATCCGAGCTGGACGATCTGGCCGGGCGCGCGCTCGGCCCCGGCGCTGACCTGGCTGCCAACTCCGCGATCCTCAAGGACGAGGACCGCTGCATCCGATGCGCGCTCTGCGTGATGCGCTGTCCGGTGGACGCGATCGCGATGGAGCGCGTCACGTGTGTGACCGCCTGGAGGGCCTCGTGACCAGCACCCCGACCGGACGCCGTTCCCGGCTCGATCCCGAGCCGATACCGCGCCGCGACTTCCTCGGGTTGTCGTCGACGTTCACGGCCGCCGCCGCGCTGCTCTTCGCGACCGTCGGCATGCTGCGCCTGCCGAAGGCGGCGGTGCTGCCCGTGCCGGCGCGCAAGTTCAGGGTGACCGTACCCGAGACACTGCCGCTCGGCGCGGCCTTCCAGCCGCCCGGCCGCAACGTCGCCGTCGTCCGCGACGCCGACGGTGTCTTCGCCGTGTCGCTCATCTGCACGCACCTCGGCTGCATCGTCAAGCCGAGCGCGACCGGGTTCGACTGCCCGTGCCACGGATCGAAGTTCGCGCCGGACGGGTCGGTCACGCATGGGCCGGCGCCGGTGGCGCTGAACTGGATCGAGATGGCGGGCGCTGACGGCGAGTACACCGTGGACGAGTCGGTGACCGTCGCGCAGGGGACGAGGATCAACGCATGAGCGTCGGCACCGCCGCACCGCAGGGGCTCCGCACGTTCTGGGAGAACCTCCGCCGCGCGCCGGAGCGGTTCCGCGCGTCGATGTTCCGCGGCGGGGCGCCGACGAGCGACCGCACGCGGTCGTCGTTCGTCTTCGGCAACGTCTTCCTGCACCTGCACGCGGTGCGAACGCACCGGTGGAGCCTGCGCTGGGCGGCGACGTGGGGTCTCGGCATCGCCTCGCTCGCGGCGTTCCTGCTGACCGTGATCACCGGCGTGCTCCTGATGTTCTATTACAAGCCGTACCCGAGCGTGGCGTACGACTCGATGAAGGACATCCACTTCGTCGTGCCGACGGGCCGGTTCATCCGCAACATCCACCGCTGGGCCGGCAACGTGATGGTCGTCACGGTCATCCTGCACATGGCCCGCGTGTTCTTCACCGCGGCCTACCGCGCGCCCCGCGAGTACAACTGGGTCATCGGCCTGATCCTGCTGGTCGTCACGCTCGGCCTCGCGTTCACGGGCTACCTGCTGCCCTGGGACCAGCTGGCCTACTGGGCGATCACGATTGGCGCCAACATCGCGCAGTCGCCGCGGGAAGTCACCGACGCGCTCAGCATCACACCGTACTTCGATCCGGGCGGCCTCCAGAAGCTGCTCCTCCTCGGCTCGACCGAGGTGGGCGAGGAGGCGCTGATCCGGTTCTACCTGCTCCACGTGATGGTGCTGCCGATCGCGCTGCTGATGCTGCTGGCCGTGCACTTCTGGCGCGTGCGCAAGGACGGCGGTCTGGCCAAGCCGGCCGACGCCGACGAGCGGCTGCCGCCGCCCGACATCCACGAGTACCCGGTGTTCACCGAAGAGCCGCACAAGACCTACCAGATCGCGGCCGTGGTCAAGGGCACCTCCCCGTCGGTGGGCCACGGGCCCGAGCAGACCGTGCCGTCGATGCCGCACCTGTTCTACGCGGAAGCCGGCGTCTTCATGCTCACGGCCGCGCTCTCGGTTGCGCTCGCGCTCTGGATCGACGCGCCGCTCAAGGAACTGGCGAACCCCCTGGTGCCCGAAAACCCGGCGAAAGCCCCGTGGTACTTCCTGGGCCTCCAGGAGCTCGTTGCGTTCTCCGCCTTCATGGGCGGCATCGGCATTCCCAGCATCGTCATTCTCGGCCTGGCACTGATCCCATTCCTCGACCGCGAGACAACCGGAACGGGCGACTGGTTCGCCGGCCCGGGTGGCCAAGCCCTGGTACGCCAGGCCCTCCTCGTTGGCACCCTGTCGGCACTCGCGGTCGAGGCCCTCGTCATCAACTTCGGCTGGCTGCGCGAGTGGTTCCCCGGCGTGCCCCAGCTCGTCGTCACGGCCGTCAATCCCGGCACCGTGATCACCGCGATCTACGCCGCGTATTCGATGTGGCTGGTCAAGCGGTTCAACTCGGCGCGCGCGGGCGCGATGGGCCTGTTCACCTGTTTCCTGTGCGGGTTCGTGATCCTGACCGCGATCGGCACGTACTTCCGCGGACCGAACTGGGAGTTCTTCTGGTCGCCGTCGCAGTGGCCGGGACACTGACGATGAGACGCAACAAACACCTGCTCCTGTGGTCGAGCGTGGCGACGCTCGCGCTCCTCGTGGCGGCGGCCGCCCAGGAGAACGTCTTCAAGGACTGGCGCCGGCTGCAGCACCGGACGACGGGGCCCGATGGCGCGCTCGAGGTTCGCCTGCGGCAGGTCGTCGTGCCGTCGCTCGACGTCATCGACCGCTGCGTGACGTGCCACGTCGGCATGGCGCCGGGCGAGTCATCCGTGCCGAACAACCCCGTGCTGGCGCCCCATCCGCCGGTCGTCCACGACCCGGCGGAGTTCGGGTGCACGACCTGCCACGGCGGCCAGGGCCGCGCGACCGAGACCGACGCCGCGCACGGCGCGGTGCCGTTCTGGCCCGAGCCGATGCTCAGCCGCGCGCATGCCTACGCGGGCTGCGGCAGCTGTCACACGCACATCGCGGTGCCGAGCTTCGCCGCGCTGGGCGCCGGGCGATCGGCGCTCGAGCGCGCCGACTGCCTGTCGTGCCACAAGCTCGACGGTCGCGGCGGCACCCTGCGTCCGGACGGGGGCGGCATGGAAGGGCCGGACCTGTCGCTCGTCGGCGCGAGGGGATTCCGCGCCGATTGGTACGAGGACCATTTGCGGCGGCGCGCGGCCGCCACCGACCGGCCCTGGACGACGAGCTTCACGGACCTCGACGCGAACGAGCGGGCCAACCTCGACGCGCTGCTCCGATCGCGCGTCGGCGCGCCCGCCCTCGTCGAGGGCAAGGCGCTCTTCCAGTCGCTTGGCTGCCGGGGCTGCCATCGCGTCAACGGCGTCGGCGGCGACGACGGTCCGGACCTGTCGGAGATCGGCCTCAGGGACCCCGGCCGCCTCGACTTCACCTACGTGCCGGGCCCGCGCACCGTGCCGTCGTGGCTGGCCGAGCACTTCCGCGCGCCCGCCCGGGTCGTGCCGGGCTCGCTCATGCCGGCCCTGGGCCTGACCGAGCCGCAGATCGAGATGCTGACGTTCTACCTGCTCTCGCTGCGACCCGCGCGAGTGCCCGAGGCGTTCTGGCCAATCGATCGCATCCGCGCGCTGCGGTTCGACGAGCGCGAGTTCAGCACCGACGGCGCGACGCTCTACGGCAGCTTCTGCGCCGCCTGTCACGGCCCGCAGGGGCAGGGCATGCAGTACGGCGGTACCACCGTGTTTCCCGCCATCGGCAACCCGGACTTCCTCGCGCTCGCGACCGACGAGTTCCTCCGCGAAACGGTCCGCCAGGGGCGGCCGGGCCGCCGGATGCCCGCCTGGGCGTCGCCAACGGGCCTTCGTCCGGAAGAGATCGATCGCGTCGTCGCCTACGTGCGCGGGCTCGGCAGGATCCAGCCGGAGCCCGATCCGAAGCCCACGCGCTGGGTTGTCGGCGACGCCGCGGAAGGCGAAGTGCTCTTCAAGCGTTACTGCGAGACGTGCCACGGTCCCGACGGCCGCGGCCGCGAGGGGCCGGCGCTCAACAACCCGGTGCTGCTGTCCACGGCGACCGACACCTATCTCGTCGAGACCGTCCGGCGCGGCCGGCGCGGGACGACGATGGAAGGCTTCCGCACGGCGTCGCCCACGCGGCCGGCGTTGTCCGACGGCGAGATCGAGGCGGTCATCAGCCATCTGCGCCGGCTACAGGGGGGATCATGAGCAGCAACGACCTCAATCGCCGGGAGTTCCTGGCGGCGGCGAGCCGCGCCGGCTTTGCCGCGTTCGTCGCCTCCGCGACGACCGCCTGGGCGCTCGACGACCAGATCCAGAATCCGCTGGCCGTCTATCCCAGCCGCGGGTGGGAGCAGGCGTACCGGGACCTCTGGCGCTACGACTCAACCTTCACGTTCGTCTGCGCGCCCAACGACACGCACAACTGCCTGCTCCAGGCCTACGTCCGCGACGGCGTCATGACGCGCCTGGGCCCGACGATGAAGTACGGCGAGGCGACGGACCTGTACGGCAACCGCGCGACGCACCGGTGGGACCCGCGAATCTGCCAGAAGGGGCTGGCGCTGACGCGGCGGTTCTACGGCGATCGCCGCGTGGCGCACTGCCGGGTGCGTGACGGGTTCAAGCGCTGGGTGGACGCCGGGTTCCCGCGGGGCGCTGATGGCAAGCCGCCGGTCGAGTACTTCAACCGCGCGCGGGATCAGTGGGTGCGCGTGACCCACGAGGACGCGGCGGACGTCGTCGCCAGGGCGCTCAAGAACATCGCCGAGACCTACAGCGGCGATGCCGGTGCCGATCGTCTGCGTGCTCAGCATTACGACGAGGAGATGATCCAGGCGATGCGGGGCGCCGGGACCCAGGTCATGAAGTTCCGGGGCGGGATGCCGCTGCTCGGCCTGACGCGCGTGTTCGGTCTGTACCGCGTGGCCAACACGATGGCGCTGCTCGACGCCGGGATTCGCGGCGTCGGGCCCGACCAGGCGCTGGGCGGCCGCGGCTTCGACAACTACTCCTGGCACACGGACCTGCCGCCCGGGCATCCGATGGTCACCGGCCAGCAGACGGTCGAGTTCGACCTGTGCGCGGTCGAGTACGCGAAGACGGTGGTCGTGTGGGGCATGAACTGGATCTGCACGAAGATGCCCGACGCCCACTGGCTGACCGAGGCGCGGCTGAAGGGCACGAGGGTCGTCGTCATCGCGTGCGAGTACTCGGCGACGGCGAGCAAGGGCGACGACGTCATCGTCGTCCGGCCCGGGACGACGCCGGCGCTCTCGCTGGGGCTGTCGCACGTGATCATCCGCGACAGGCTCTACGACGCCGACTACGTGCGCCGGTTCACGGACCTGCCGCTGCTCGTGCGGATGGACACGCTGAAGATGCTGAAGGCGGCCGACGTGTTCGGCGGGCCGCTGGCCGCGCTCGACAACCAGACGCGGGTGCTCGGCGCGGGCGAGTCCGCCCCGGCGCCCGGCGCGCAGCGCGAGCAGATCCTCACGGGGGCCCTGCGGGCCGAGTGGGGCGACTGCGTGTATTGGGATCGGCGGCCGGCCGGCCCGCGCGCGATCTCGCGCGACGAGTGCGGGGCGCGCTCGTCGGTGGTCGATCCCCAGCTCGAGGGGTCGGTCGAGGTCACGCTCGCCGACGGCCGGCGCGTCCGCTGCCGGCCGGTGTTCGACCTCGTGCGGGAGTACGTCGCGCACCTCGACCCGAAGACGACCGAGGAGCTGACGTGGGCGCCGGCCGCGGCGGTCGAGTCGCTGGCGCGGCACCTCGCGGCGGCGCCGGGGACGACGCTGTTCGCGACGGGCATGGGACCGAACCAGTTCTTCAACAACGACAACAAGGACCGCGGCGTCTTCCTGCTGGCCGCGCTCACCGGCAACGTCGGCCGCATCGGGGGCAACGTGGGCTCCTACGCCGGCAACTACCGCGTATCGCTGCTCAACGGGATGCCGCAGTACATCAACGAGAACCCGTTCGACCTCGAGCTGGACCCCGCCAAGCTGGCGCGGCCGCGGCAGCTCTGGCGCGCCGAGTCGGCCCACTACTACAACCACGAGGACCATCCCCTGCGGGTCGGCAACAAGCTGCTGACGGGCAGCACGCACATGCCCTGCCCGACCAAGTCCATGTGGTTCGCCAACGCGAACTCGATCCTGGGCAACGTGAAGTGGCACTACAACACCGTCGTCAACGTGCTGCCGAAGATCGAGATGATCGCCGTCAACGAGTGGTGGTGGTCCGGCTCCTGCGAGTGGGCGGACGTGGTGTTCGCGGCCGACTCCTGGTCCGAGCTCAAGCACCCCGACCTGACCGCGTCGGTCACCAATCCGTTCCTGAACGTCTTCCCCCGGACGCCGCTCAAGCGGATCTTCGAAACCAAGGGCGACATCGAGATCTTCGCCGACGTCGCCGACGCGATGGCCAGGCTCACGGGGGACCGTCGCTTCAGCGACGCGTGGAAGTTCGTCCGCGACGGCCAGACCGTGCACTACCTGCAGCGGATCCTCGACACGTCGTCGAACGCCAAGGGCTACCGCATCACGGACCTCGAGGCGAAGGCGCAGGCCGGCGTGCCGGCGCTGCTGATGAGCCGGACGTCGCCCAAAGCCGTCGGCTTCGAGCAGGTGAACGACTCGCGGCCGTGGTTCACGAAGACGGGCCGGCTCGAGTTCTACCGGGAGGAGGACGAGTTCATCGAGGCCGGCGAGAACCTGCCGGTGCACCGCGAGCCGATCGACTCGACGTTCTACGAGCCGAACGTCATCGTCGCCCCGCCGCACGAGGCTATCCGGCCCGCCGGACCCGAGCAGTACGGCGTAGACCGCAGCGACCTGTCCAACGAAGTCCGGCAGGGCCGCAATGTCGTCAAGACGTGGGCGGAGACCAAGGCCTCGCCGCATCCGCTCGCCAAGGACGGGTACCGGTTCATCTTCCACACGCCGAAGTACCGTCATGGATCGCACACCACGCCGATCGACACCGACATGGTGGCGATCCTGTTCGGGCCGTTCGGCGACATCTACCGGCACGACAAGCGCATGCCGTTCGTGACCGAGGGCTACGTCGACATCAACCCCGCCGACGCGCGCGAGCTCGGGATCGACGACGGCGACTACGTGTGGGTGGATTCCGACCCGGCGGACCGGCCGTTCCGCGGGTGGCAGAAGAACAAGCGCGACTACGAGTTCGCGCGCCTGATCTGCCGCGCGCGCTACTACCCGGGTACGCCGCGGGGCGTGACGCGGATGTGGTTCAACATGTACGGCGCTTCGCCCGGTTCCGTCGAAGGACGGAAGACTCGGCCCGACGGCCTCGCCAAGAACCCCAGAACCAACTACCAGGCCATGTTCCGGTCCGGCTCGCACCAGTCGGCCACGCGCGGCTGGCTGAAGCCGACCTGGATGACCGACTCGCTCGTCCGCAAGGAGCTGTTCGGCCAGGCGATGGGGAAGGGATTCCTGCCCGACGTGCATTGTCCGACCGGCGCGCCGCGCGAGTCGATCGTGAAGATCACGAAGGCCGAGCCGGGCGGTCTCGATGGGCGGGGTCTCTGGCGCCCGGCCGCGGAAGGCGTGCGGCCCCGGTACGAGAGCGCGACGATGACCGCGTACCTGGCTGGGGACTTCATCGATGGGTAATCAGCGTGGAGGGCCTGGAGGCGTGGAGAAAGCACCTGGCACGCCGACGACCGTCAGCGCCGACGCCGCCCGACGGCCGCGCGGGCTTCGCCCGCGGCCAGCGGGCGGTCGCGCATGTCTCCAAGGCCTCCACGGACTCTACGGTTGGTTGATTTCAACGAAGGAGCAGACCGATGGCACGCGTGCATAACTGGCAGATCGGCCGCGAGATGTCCTACTGGTATCCCGAGTCGCGGCCCAAGCGGCAGTTTGCCGCGGTCTTCGACACCAACAAGTGCATCGCCTGCCAGACCTGCACGCTCGCGTGCAAGACGACGTGGACGTCGGGCAAAGGGCAGGAGTACATGCTCTGGAACAACGTCGAGACGAAGCCGTACGGCTTCTATCCGCTCGCGTGGGACGTCAAGCTGCTCGGCGAGCTGGGCACCCAGCCGTGGACGAGCGGGCCGTATCCCGGCCGGACCATCTTCGAGGCCGCGCGGCCCGGCGAGCGCGCGCTCGGCTGGCGACCGGAGGAGATCGACTACGCCAACCCCAACGTCGGCGAGGACGACTGCGCCGGCACGGTCGACGGCGGCGCGCTGTTCCAGTCACCGCACATGTCCTGGTTCTTCTACCTCGCGCGGATCTGCAACCACTGCACGTATCCAGCCTGCCTGGCGTCGTGCCCGCGCGGCTCGATCTACAAGCGGCCGGAGGACGGCATCGTGCTGCTCGACCAGCAGCGCTGCCGCGGCTACCAGGAATGCGTGAAGGCCTGCCCGTACAAGAAGGTCTATTACAACGCGCTCACCGGCACGTCGGAGAAGTGCATCGCATGCTTCCCCAAGATGGAACTGGGGCTGCAGCCCCAGTGCTTCGTCAACTGCATCGGCAAGATCCGGATGGCCGGCTACATCAACCGTCCGGAAGCGGCCCGTCCGGAAAACCCGATCGATTACCTCGTCCACGTGCGTAAGATCGCGCTGCCTCTCTTCCCGCAGCTCGGTCTGGAACCGAACGTCTACTACATCCCGCCTGTGCACGTGCCCGTGCCGTTCCTGCGGCAGATGTTTGGACCCGGAGTCGCCG